>SWBY01010111.1_pt1 | contig 26722 bp, 29 predicted proteins | sample 4693071 | NCBI WGS metagenome assembly SWBY01 (sample SAMN10267273, study PRJNA491770) | bioreactor metagenome | isolation source: DHS bioreactor inoculated with marine methane seep sediment | place: Japan: Omine Ridge, Nankai Trough | collected 2006-05-06 | reverse complement strand
TTTTTTTACCATGCTTCTTAGTTGCTTTTTTTGTAGCTTTCTTTGTGATTTTTTTTGAAGCATATTTTAAAGTAGTTTTTTTCGTACCTTGGACACTAGTCTTTTTTGTAGTTTTTTTAAATGCTTTTTTATTTTGCTCACTTTTTTTCTTTGCATTTTCACGAGCTTTTTCTGCATTTTTCTGTGCAGTTCTACTTACAGCTCCTGTAGTTTTTTGTAAACTTGAGCTATTAGTATTTCTTGTTTTTTTTATCATAAATAAAATATGTAAATATATTCTAACCGAATAAAATCAAAAGAATAATTTACAATAATAAATTTCGTTAATTAAATTAGTTCTCTATAGAAATTACTATAAATAAAATTTCTGTAGAGATTTACCATTATATAAATAAAAGTTTGTTTTACAATATATTTTTTGAAAAATAATTTCGACCTTTTCAAAAAATATATAGTTTTTGCTTTATAATGTGTATCTTGTAAGAGATTCGAACTCTACCAAATTTAAAAATTAAATTTGTACCAATGCTTTCATGCATTCAAGATAAAATACATCAAATCCTTTTAGAAAATGAAAGATGTATTATTTTGTAGCTTAGAAGAAACCTTTATAATCTACTAACTATAGCACGATTCCCAGCTATTTGCAATAGTGAAATTACTTCAATGCCTTTTTAAAGTCTTCCACCATATCAACTGGTGTTGGATCTTGATTGTACTCCAATGCTAGATAATATGAAATCCAATCACTTAACGCAATTGTCACAAATGCACGATATAATATATCTCCCTCTGGAATATCAATAATTTCTGTCTCTACACCCTTTTCTTCCAAAAACTTAGCCGTTGCTTCATATCGCAATAAATTACGTGGATGATCATCACTATCTCGTAACATTAACACATAAAATTTTGATTGTGGATTCGTAAACCCAACAAACTCATTATGATTTAACTCTGGAAAATAATTCCAAAATGCTGGAGTCTTGGCATTTTCATTAATTTTAATCTTCCAAATCATTGCTAACGCCTTAAATTTTGTGGACGCATATACTACAGGCGTCTTACCTACAAGACGTTTTGCGATCTCTTTCCCTTGTATTTCCAACTGTGCAATCCCTTCTTTAAGATTATCTGTCATAGATTTATTGGCAATTGCATCCTGTGATAACTTCCCTGCATTTACCAATAATTGAATCATTACTGCCACAAAATGACCTGTTGCTGTTCGTGGTTGAAAATTTTCATATGGAATTGGTAACTTTATATGTGGAACCCCATTTTTTTTACACATTTCTTCTACAGTACCTCCTGCAGAAATCCCAATGCATGGCAAATTATTATCCAAAGCCTCTTGAAAAGAAGCTATCGTTTCTTCTGTATTTCCTGAATGTGAACAAATCAAGTTCAAACAATCTACATATGCTTCTGGTGGTAAAGAATAAAATCTATTTTGATATACATCAACCTTTACATAATTCTTGTATTGTAACGCAAACTCATTGATATACATTCGTAATACATTTGCTGGCAAAGCACTACCACCCATTCCAGAAATCATAATACGTGAAAAATCGGCGTTTACAGTAATGTCTTTTGCTGCTGCAAACCCCTCAGCAAATTGTTCTGAAGTTGATAAAATTACACGACGCAAATCACTTTTATCTATTTTATTATTCATGTTATTTATTTTATTAAATTGCTTTGCAGCATCAAATACTGTTCAACAATTTTCACTTTTAATAATTATTTTTTATATTTCATCATTCCATTACCCAACTTACTATACCCTTAACATTATTTTCTCACTCGTTTCTCTTTCACAAACCAGTTAATTATATCTGAATAACGATCATATGATGCATTAACTCTTTGCGTATTCATACCTTTCACAACTTCACTATGCATGAAAGATAATTTTGGTGAAAAAAGAAATATAGCTGGATTTTCTTCTTTTAGCCTAATTTGTTGTTTTTTATAAGACTCATTCTTGTCATTTTCATCCTTAATCATTCTAAAATCATTCAATGTTGTATTCATCTCATCATCATCAAATAAAGCATAATTCATTCCTGGATCACTCTTTTCATCTCCATGCCACAAAGGATTTAAACTTGGCTCAAATCTCATCTGATGTGCATACAAAAGAGCATCATAATCTCGTGGCTTAATGATGTTTGAATTCAAATCACCTTTTTCATGTTCCTGCACACTCACGTCAACACCAATCTCTTTCCACTGATTCTTCAATTCTTGCGCAACTTTCTTTATTTGTTCGTGATTATTCCCAACATGTAAAACAAACTTCAACTTATCATCACCCTTCACACGAAATCCATCATCTCCCATTTTCCAACCCTTATCATCCAACAATTTATTTGCTGCTTCAATATTAAATTTTTCTTGCTGATTTTCTTCATCAAATCCAACAACACCTTCTGCGAATGGAGAATGCCTCGTATTTGCATGGTCTTCAAAAATTGTTTGTACAATTTGATCTCTATTCGTAGCCATTGATAATGCTTCTCGTACTTCATCAAATGCCAACGGAACACTCTTTGTTTGATTTAAGAATACAGCAAAATAATGCGGCAACTCCATTTCTTTATTTTGTGCCAAAGTCTCCAACCTACTTACATGTTCCTGATTATCAACAACAACTGCTGAGACGCTACCATCAATATAAGCCTCCACAGCCTCTGCTCTAGTTGGATAAAAATTTGCTACAAATTTTGTAATAAATGGTTCTTTTATATAATATTCTTTATTAGATCTAAGTATATATGCTGTGATTGTCTCGTTGTCTACGTCAATATCAAAATCAACAAATTCATACGGACCTGAACCAATTGGTTTTTGATTATATTCAGATAATTGAAATTTATCTGGAGATATATCTTCCCAAACATGTTTTGGCAATAATCCCATAGTTAAATTATGCAAAAAATCACTATCACCTTCTTTTAATTTAAATTTTATAGTTCTATCATCTATTTTTTCAACTTGAACATCACTCCATAATAATCTCATTTCATTACTAACACCAGCTGCTCCATATTCTATATTGCTTACTATATTGGCCGTAAACAATACATCATCAGATGTAACCTTCACACCATCATGCCAAAAAACATTATCTTTTAAAAATATTGTATATTCTCTCAAGTCATCACTTTTCTCAAATCTTTCTGCTATTTGTCCTATTAATACACCATTCTCATCATAATCAAACAATCCGTCAAAAATCAATTCTGACAAACTTTTATCTGAAGATGATGAATGTGACAAAAGTGGATTTATATACCTAGGTTGACCAACAAAAGCCTCCACATATTTACCTCCACTTGAAGGCTGCGCAACTGTTACGAAGTTATAAATTGATATCATCCACCAAAAAAAACTACCTACTATTAACGCCACTAGAAAAATTACAAACATTTTTCCAACAACAGACAACTCTTTCGTTGCATAAAAAAGCTTTTTGGGAGATAAAATTGTACTTAAAATTGAAGATTTTATAAACAAGTATTACATATTATACACAATCATATTGCTATGAACTGACACGTGCGATTGTAAGTGCAATCCCTAGAAATAACACTGATAATACCACTGTAGATCGTGTTAAAAATTTTTCAAAACCACGCTTAGTATGGTATGAGCCACTAAAATCACCAGCAACCACACCCAAACCTTCTCCTTTGTTTTGCATTAAAATCACAACTACAAGTAGTATTGATACAATAGCCTGAATCATTAATAATGTTTTCATTTCAAAATTTCTTAATTCTATCTTTAATTCTTAAGATGATACTATAGTATACTTAAAAAGTCAAAATAAAATATATATTTAAATAGAAAATAAAAACCCTTCTCCCAAATATCATATATTTGTAAAAAAGGATTTTAAAGTATATCGTCTAACGCTTGCTCCATTGTGGTGAACGACGAGCCTTCCTAAGTCCTGGCTTTTTACGCTCAACTTTACGTGCATCTCTAGTTAATAATCCATCAGCCTTAAGCGATGGTCTCAATGTTTCATCATATTTTACTAAAGCACGAGCAATCCCTAATTTTACAGCATCTGCTTGACCTGAAATACCTCCGCCTTTCACAAGTACAGAAACAGCACATTTTTCATCCATTCCAGCAACTTTCAATGCTTGCAAAAAAGCATCCTTTTGTGTATCTGTATGAAAATATTCAGTATATTTTTTACCATTAACAATAAGTCCATCCTCAGTTACAGCATCCTTACCATCACAATAAATACGAATTTGCGCAGTAGCTGTCTTTCGACGACCTACTCCATAGTGATAAGTTCCTGTAAAGAACTTATTATCTGATTTTTTTACCTTATCTTTTGTTACCATAATTCTTATTAAATATATCGATTATACGCTGATAAATTATTCATGCACAATATCAATGTTTTTATTGTGTTCTTCTCCTGCATAAATAAATAATCTCGTTTGCATTTGACTACCAAGTTTATTTTTTGGTAGCATTCCAACAATAGATCTACGCAAAATTTCTTCTGGTTTATCTTCACGCATCTCCTTAACAGTAGTTTCCTTCATTCCACCATGATATCCAGAATAATTATAATACTTTTTATCATTTTCTTTATTTCCTGTCAAATTAATTTTTTCAGCATTAATAATAACAACTCCATCACCTCCATCAATATGTGGTGTGTAGTCAACTTTATTTTTTCCTGATAAAATCTTAGCTATCTCAGTTGATAGTCTCCCTAAGACATAGTTTTTTGCGTCAAATGAATGATATTGCCGTTCCATGTTATTTTAATCAAATACTTACAATTTATTTTGATGATTTCTTATCATCAGATTTCTTCACATCTTTAGTCTCTTTAGTCTCTTTAGTCTTCTTAGATTCTTTGGGTTTACCTTCTGATTTCTTTTCTGCCTTAACTTGTTTTTTTCCACCCTTATTTTCAGATAAATCAACTAATTCTAGTATTGCTATTCTCGCACTATCACTTTTTCTTGGTGATAATTTAATAACACGAGCATACCCACTATCACGACTATCAAACTTTTTGATATCTTGAATTAATTTAGTTAAAGCTTCTTTTGATAATTCACCCTCTAGCTTTCGTACAATCTCCATTTTATTACCATCAGCACGCTTTGCTTTTGTGATAATTTTATCAATTAAGCTTTTAGATTCTTTTGCCTTTGCTTCTGTAGTTTCAATGCGACCATGTATAATAAGACTACTCAAAAGAGAATTCAAAAGCGCTTTTCTTTGAGAACGCACACGACCAAATTGTCTACCTGTTTTACAGTGTTTCATGACTATATAAAATTATATTTACTTATTCTTCATCTTCAGTAGCATCTACACCACCTGCTGATAGTGCACCAAATTGCTCTACTAAAATATTTACTGAATCATCAAATGCCTCTTGTGGAGTAATACTTCCATCAGTAACTATCTCAAGAGTAACTTTTTCATAATCAGTTCTTTTTCCAACACGCATATTTTCAACATTGTAATTCACACGCTTTACTGGTGTATATACGGCATCTATAACTATTGAGCCTAGTTCTCTATCATCACTAGAATACTGATCAGAAGAAACATACCCAATACCTTTTTCCACAGTAAATTCCATTTCAAGAGTTGTCTTTTTATCTGTAATTGTTGCAATTTGTTGCTTTCCATCCACAATCTCCAAATCAGCTGAAGTTTCAATATCTGCAGCAGTAATTTTACCTTCACCCTTGACTTTCAAAGTAGCTGTCATTTTTTCATCAGTATGCATCTTAAAATTAAGTTGCTTTAAATTTAAAATAATCTGAACAACGTCCTCCATCACACCATCAATCGCTGAAAATTCATGTGAAACTCCCTTTATTTTAACAGAAGTTATTGCAGAACCTTTCAATGAAGATAAAAGAACTCTTCTAATAGCATTTCCCAAAGTTGTTCCATAACCCGGAAAACAAGCAGGAATTTCAATTGTTCCTGAATTATCCTTACCCTCTTTATATTGAGAAGCTTCTGGTACTGATATTGTTGACATATTTTTTATTTAGTAAATTATAAAAATATAAAATGAATTATTTTGAGTAAAACTCAACGATGATTTGTGCATTAATATTTGCATCAAAATCATCTCGTTTTGGCAAAGCAATCATTTTCCCACTCATATCTTTATTATCAAGAGTAAGCCAGCTTACAACGTGTTTTTTATTCGTAATATATTGTTCTTGATTCTTGAAATATCCATTTCCTTTTTTTGTAGGATTGATAGTTATAACATCTCCAACTTTAACTTCATATGAAGGTATAGACATTTTCTTTCCATTAACCTGAATCATCGAATGATTTACAATCTGTCTAGACTGAGGACGAGTATTAGCAAATCCCAATCTATAAACAACATTGTCTAATCGCTGTTCTAATCTAGCTAATAACAAATCACCAGTAACACCTGGACGATTTTTTACATCCTCATAATGTTTTCGAAATTGCTTTTCCATAACACCGTAAATATATTTTGCTTTTTGCTTCATAGCAAGCTGCTTCCCATATTCACTTTTATTACGAGAAAAACTTTTACCATGTACTCCAGGAGCATAGTTTTTACGAGATAAAATTCTATCGTACTTTTCAGCACCATAAATGTTTTCGCCAAATCGACGACATATTTTTGCTTTTGGTCCTCTATATCGAGCCATACCTTCTGTAATTAAATAAATTTATTATAAGAAAAAATTATACACGACGTGGTTTACGACGTCTACACCCATTATGTGCAATAGGAGTTATGTCTTTTATCAAACTAATTTCAAATCCTTTTGCAGCCAATGCTCTGATAGAAGCATCTCTTCCACCTCCAACACCTTTTACAAAAACTTGCAATTCTTTGATATTATTTTTTTCAACTTTTTCAACAACAGCATTTACAATCTGAGAAGCTGCATACGGAGTAGATTTTTTAGCACCTTTGAATCCAAGCATTCCAGCACTTGCCCAACCTAGTACAGCACCATTTAAATCTGTAATAGTTACAATCGTATTATTATATGTAGATTGAATATGTGCCTGACCTTTACGAATCTGTCTTTTACCAGACTTTTTTGATTTTGTAGGACGAACATCTTTTTTTGCATCATCACTTACTGAATTAGCTTTAGCTTTAACAGTATTTTTTGATTCTGTCTCTACAACCTTATCTTCTTTTTTATTCATTTCTTCACTCATGATAATTCTATATAAAACCTTTTACAAAAATAAACTTTGGATTTAAACTAAATATTTCTTATGTCTTAGAAGCTGCTCCTGATCTACCGCTTCCAGCCGTCATTCTTTTGTTTCCACGAACTGTTCTGTTATTTGTCTTTGTCCTTTGACCTCTAACAGGTAATCCTTTTTGATGACGAGTCCCACGATAACAACCAACTTCTTTCAACCTACGTACATTCATTTTACGCTCATGCCTCAACTCACCCTCTGTACTATGATCTTTCTCTATAACATCACGTAATCTATCAGCATCTTTTTTCTCAACGTCTTTAGTTCGAGTTATAGGATCAATTTTTAACTCTTCAAGTATTTTTCTACTTGTAGTCAAACCAATACCATAGATATATGTCAATGATATATCAATACATTTTTCATCTGGAATATTAACACCTGCAATACGAATCATATCTTTATTATACTTAAAATATTTTAACCTTGTCGTTGTTTGTGCTTTGGATTAACACAAATAACATAAACTCGCCCTCTACGACGAACTATTTTACATTGTTTACACATTTTCTTTACTGATGCACGAACTTTCATTTCTCTATATCTTAATAATTTTAAATCATCTTTTTTTATAGGCTATAAATTTTATATTTATAGTCTTTGCGTAATTCTACCTTTTGTTAGATCATACGGACTCATCTCCACAATAACGCGATCTCCAGGTAGCAATCGTATATAATGCACACGCATTTTACCTGATATATGAGCCAATACTTCATGTCCATTATCCAATTCAACCTTAAATGTTGTACTTGGTAATGTCTCCACTACTACGCCTTCTAATTTAATTGTATCTTTTTTTGCCATAAATTATATAAATATAAGTTTAAAAAAATCGTAACATCAAAAAACAAGAGGGTGTCATCCACATATTCCATTCCTAAATCTTGATAACCAATTCACAGGAAAACCTCTTCGTAATATTATATTATGAAACTTTCTTCAAACTCGTACTAACTATACTACCAAATAATAAAAACTTGTCAAGTGCCTTGAGTTATTTATCCCTTATTAGCACACTTATCTAACTTTTATTTCCGTCATGAAATCAAATTTTGAAATATGATCAGAAATAAATACTGGAAAACCAGGCACAACACTCTCTAAAATTATCTTCTCTATCACATCTTTATATTCACTTTCTATAACACTTAATAAATCATCATGTTTTTCACCTCTTATATCATCTCTAAACGAATCAACATCTACAGTAGCTACCACAACTGCCGATCCTCTAGCACTCATTTTTACACTATCATTTTCAAAATCAGAACTAACATTACTATATTCAACATTTACATCAACTTTTTCTCTATTATATTGATTATATTTTTCTGATAAATTAGATTCCATCACACCTATAACATCTTGCTGCGAAAATATGATAGCCTCAACATCAGAAACTATTTCATACATAAATTGATCAGCCATTGTTCCAGCACTAACACTTGGCTCTGATCTTAATATTTCATATTTCACATTTTCATCCAATAACACTTCATCATCTGGTCTCAATAATCCATTAATTTGACTTTTTATATATTCATCTAATTCTTCATTCATCTGATTTTCAGCTGCTTCAATATCCTCTTCAGCTACCAACGAAACTCCATCACCTCCAACGCCTCCACCGGTCATAACCCGTTCACTCATTGCATAAATTTTTTCTTTTTTCGGACCACTACTAAATCCAGGTATTGAAAATTTTGTTGGAGCAATATTTGAAGACTCTCCTGATTTATCTGCAATAACTAATGCCTCAACACTACCAGGCTCTGTCCCTTTCATACCAGGAACCGTTGCAGCCTTAACTAATCTAAACAAAGTTCCATCTTCAGCTAAAAATCTTGTAGTGGCAACTAACGGTTGCGAAACATTACTAAATTCATTAAATATAGTAATGGTTCCCTGTGCTTTTTGTGCATCGACATCGCCAGTGCCTGTTGCATTAAACGTCTTTGTAAATGTCATATCTCTTTCGATTACTCTAGCTGGTATAATCCTACGGTCTGCATCAGCTATGCTTTGATCAGCTTTTGCTGTCATTTCCATGGTCTCATCAATATTGATTTGCTTTGGTTCTATCTCCAATTTTGTTTTTGGCAAGATTATTACCATAACAGCAATAACCAACATGACACTAACTGCGCCAACAAAACTCCTAACTACAAACTTTGAAGTACTTGACATTGCAACTTCACTTTGTTGTTTTTTAGCTTTTTTAACTTTTTTCTTATTTTTAGTATGGTTTTTTTCAGCACTCTCAGAATACTGGTTTTGAAAATTATTTTGATGTGACATACCATTGCTAACGACTGAATTTTTCAGTGTTTTTTCATACTCATCAAATCCCATTTCTTGCTTTTTAGCATAACCACCGTGCATTTGTTGCTTTGGTGCTACTTTAGATTGTCGTTGATGTACTTCGCCACCCATTGCAACACCACTTACGCTACTATTAGAAATATTTCTTTGAGGAACAGCATTCATCCTAGATGATTTTTTTGCTTGTTGCATACTCTCACTATGACCCATATCCATCCCAACACTAGAACTAACTATAGGAGTAGAAATAGGGATTTGATTCTGATTTATCTTATTATTTTTTACAGGAATATGTTGATTTTTCTTGATTTCAACATGATTTTCTTGATTTGTTCCCAGTGAATTCGCCCTAATGTCTTCATCTTCAGCAAAATACTTAACATTTATCCCTGCACGCTGCGCAAAAGACATCCCATCTTCATCATTAGTGATAAGAAGCATCTTTTTACCATATCTCTTTGATTCTTGTAATAACAGCTTCAGGTTAACAACACTCTGCAATAACAAAGCATGCTGAGGAACAATTACTTCTATATTAATATATGACGATTGCTTTAATCTATCTATAACAGTTGTTATTTCCTCATCTACATCTACATAGATTTTTTGTACATTATTATTCATAACTCAAATACTATTACTTTTGAACATCCTTCATTGCTTTTTTTAATATTCTTGATATTTCCTTTTCTTTAGTAAGTTCAGAAACAGCTAAATTTGCGAGTGCTAAGGGCGTTACATCCTGTGGATTATCTAATTCTCCAGTCTCATCTATCATATGAATAACATCCCTTGGTTGCAAAAAATTAACACTTAATGATTTCGTAAATGGTAACTTTTTAACCCACTCAGTCTCTAGTAAAACATGTCCTATTTCTGGTAAAGCGCTTCCACCTCCACATAAATAAATATTTGATGGCAAAAGATCTTTATCCGCAAATTCCATAAGTGATAATTCTACCCCGCCCAACCACACTAGACTGTCTTGTAATAATATCTTTGAAAATTGCTCAGATACGTTTGACTGTAATTTACCATGAGTATACTTAATTTTCAATGTTTCTGCTTCTTCAAAGGGAATTCTCAGTGATTGAGCTAATCTTTTTGTGAATGCTCGTCCTCCAAGAGCAAACATTTTGGTTCCTTCCAAGCCACCATTGCGAACAACTGCAATATCTGTTGTCCCACCTCCAATATCTATAAATATTCCATTAAAGTCCAATATATCCTCATACCCAACTGAAGCAGAAACTGCATAAGGCTCAGCAGCAACACGCATCAAATCAAGATTTAATTCTTGAGCAATCATATCTATGGCTCCCAAATGCATAAGAGGTGCATATGAATTAAAAATACTTATTGATAGATTTTTTCCCTGAAAATTAAGTGGATTCGCCACTCTATAACCATCTATCCTAACATCAACTATTGCAGCATTTATCAACTTCACATCCACACTTCTGCCTAACTCCCATTCCATTTGCTCTCGTATCCTTTCTAATGCCTTCCACTGAACTCTTTGTATTATTTCCTTCAACTCTGGTAACTCCATCCTATTTGATGGATTTGCCCTATCATAATGAACTGTTGTTGTAGTACCTTTCACTAACTCTCCAGCCACACCCATAACTGCATGAGATACATCATCAACTCCAGCCATTTTTTTTGCTTGACTGATTGATTTTTTACATATTTCTATAACACCATTAATATCTGATATTGCACCACTTTGCATGTTATTTCTTTTTTGTCTTTCTTTGCCAATGCCAACAACTACACCCTTAGTACTCTCTTCATCAATCCTAAAAACTATTGACTTTACCATTTCAGTACCAATATCCAAAGCAAGATAGTATTCACCATCTTTACTGCCTTTTTTGAATTTATCAAATATTCCCATTATTTTATTCAATTTCAGTTACAGGAAATTTGCCTATTCTGTCCTGTATTGAATTAATTGTCATCAACTTTTCATGTGCCCCATATTCATCTATAACAGCATCACCATTCGCACTACCCCACGCAATCCCTTGACTAACAGAATTACCATGTAACATGCTAGCAAGGAATCCACTTGCAAACGCATCGCCAGCACCTGTTGAATCCTTAACATACTTATCTATTGTTTTTGTGTGATACGTTTTTATTCCATCAAAAACCCAAGCACCATTAATCCCATCAGTTAAAACTACTATTCCATCGTCGTTTAACATGTGTGAACTTATAGTTTTTAATAAAAACACTATATCTTTATTATACTCTAAATCAAATTTAGACACAATTGAAATTGCCTCTTCCTTATTTAAAAATACAATACTGGAATGATGTATTAAATCCAATACAATATTTTCATCTTGTTTTATATTTTTTCCACCTGGATTATATGCGAGTTTTAAATTATATTCAGAGACAGCTTTATGTATTTTTTGCATATTAATATCTATATCTTCTCCATATAGAGAACCCACAAAACACCAATCTATATCTACTAACTCAGATTCTTCTATCTGAAAATTCTCACCAACATCCCTGTTTACAAAAATGGTTCTCTCTCCAGTGTTTTGATCAACTATAATAACTGATATATCAGTGTCTGACTCTTTAATAATCTGTACACCACCCACATCTACATTTTGAGATTTCAATTTTTCTACAATCCACGCACCATCAGTATCACCACCAACATTTCCAGATGCATAAGCTTCAATTCCTAACCTAGTCAACCCCACAGAAACATTACAAGCACATCCACCAGGAGCTGTGAATCTATCTTCCACATGAACCTTTCCACCATAGCCAAAACAAAACTTTTTTTCATCTTTATTCTGACCTGAATTTTCTATCACAGTACCTGACAAAATCGGAAAAAAAATATCTTTTCCCATACTTCCCAAACAAATTACTTTTGATATTGTTTCACCTTGATTTTGCATAAAGGTAGATTTTAATTCTTTCATATTTTTATACCTGCTCTGATATTGTTAGCAATCTATTGTACTTGCATAATCTCTCACCTCTTGATAATGAACCTGTTTTAATAAAGTCCGCAGCAACTCCAACTGACAAATCAGCTATGAAATCATCAATTGTTTCACCACTCCTATGAGATACTATTGTCTTCATATTATTATCTTGAGCTAACTTAATACATTCTAAAGTTTCTGTAACTGTACCTATTTGATTTGGTTTTATCAATACTGAATTACATGACTTCTCATTGATTGCTCTTTGCAATCTTTTTGTATTTGTAACTATCAAATCATCACCTATAAGCATAATTTGTTCATCAAATTTTTCATACATTTCGTGCCAACCTTCCCAATCATACTCTGTAAGTCCATCCTCTATACTCATAATATAGTGCTCATCAACCCATTTTTGATACTCATCCAATAGCTCTGGAACTGTAAATGCTTTATCTTCAATTTCAAATGCATAATGACCACATTTTTCATGATAAAAAGAATTTGCAGCTGCATCAATTGCAATTCCTATTTCATCACCCATCTTATAACCAGCTTTTTCCACAGCATCTTCAATGGCTATTAGTGGTGCCATATTATTGTCCAACCTCGGAGCAAAGCCTCCTTCATCCCCAACAGATGTCGCTAATTCCTTATCTGCTAAATACTTTTTTAATGCATGAAAAATTTCTGAACCTGCTCGATATTGTTCTTTGAAAGTTTTAATTCCATGGGGCACAACCTTATATTCTTGAATAGCCAATCCACTATCTGCATGTTGACCACCATTTATAATATTAAACATAGGGATTGGCATTGCCACATCTTCTGTTTTATGCAAATCTGCAATATGTTCATATAATTGCTTTCCTTTGCTAATTGCAGTTACCCTACAAACAGCAAGAGACACTGACAGTATGGCATTAGCTCCAAGTCTTTCCTTATTGTCTGTGCCATCAAGTTCAATCATTTTTTTATCAATTTCACTTTGATCAACAACACTCATACCTACAACAGCTTTTTGTATTTCTCCATTTACATTTTCAATAGCTTTTAGCACACCTTTACCATTATATCTAGCTTTATCTCCGTCTCTCAATTCCAATGCTTCAAATTCACCTGTTGATGCTCCACTTGGAACCTGAGCCCAAGCTTTTGTCCCATCATCTAAATATATTTCTGTTTCCAATGTAGGATTACCTCTTGAATCAAGTATTTCTCTAGCGAATATTTTTTTTATTTTTGCCATAGTTTTTTTAATATTAATTATTTTTTATTATATCATACCCTATACACATTTACCTCCATCACATATAAGTACATCTATCCCAGGCATTTCTTCTCCACCTAAATATGCAAGCATTGCTCCTCCGCCAGTAGACACAAATGATATTTCACTCATCAATCCACTCTCTTCCACCATTTGAGCACTCTCTCCACCACCTATCAAACTAAATGCCTTTTTATTTTGAGCAATCGCCTCTATTAACTTCAAAGTCCCTTTTTTATATTTTTCCTTTTCTATCAGTCCCATTGGACCATTCCATACAATTGTATTAGCAGTGCTAATATATTTACAAAAATTTTCTATAGTTTTAGTCCCTATATCATAATACTTATACTCAAAATCAATTGGTAATACGACATTATCTTCAAGTTTCATTTTCTTATCTCTTGCCTCTACTGCAGTTTTTCCACCAACTAATACCGTATCATATTTCCCAGCAAGCTCCTTCATCATTGGAACTTTAGTCTCTATTTTCGATCCACCTATTATTGCTACCGCTGGATGCTCCGGCTCATGCTTCACACGCTTTAAATTCTTCAATTCTTTTTGGACCCATAATCCTGCAAATGACGGGATACACGTTGTTATTGCATGCACAGATGCATGTTTCCTGTGACAAACAGCAAATGCATCACTTACATATATATCAAAAGATTTACATAGCTTAGACGCAAATGATTTCACATCTTTTTTTTCTTCTTCATAAAAACGTACATTTTCAAGTAATATCACTTTACCATCTCCAAAACCCTCCACTGCACGTTCCACATCCTCACCGATACAATCAGAGACAAATTCAATGTCTCTTTCTAAAATTCCAGAAATATCACCAACCATTTTTTTTAGTGAATATTTTTCATTCACTTTTCCGTCAGGCCTGCCAAAATGTGTTAGAAGTGCTACATGCGATGCACCATTTTTAATTAAAAAATCAACAGTATTTTTAACTGCTGCTATCTTATATACTGATTTAACATGTCCATATTCATCTCTAGACACATTGAAATCAGCCCTTACTATGATTTTTTTACCATTAACATTTGTGTCTTGTATTTTTTTTATTTTCATAAACACTCTTGATTTTTATTTTTACCCCATACCTATTATTCCTATAATAAGCCCCAGACTAACCATGACGGCTGTGAAAATCCATGCCCTCATCGTAATCTTCGGTTCAGGCCAACCCAATGCTTCAAAATGATGATGTATTGGAGCTGCTAAAAATACTTTTCGTTTGAAAAATTTCTTTGAAGTAATTTGTATAAATGCACTACCTGATTCTAATACATACACAAATACTATAATAAACAATATAACAACTGAATTAGTGAGCATGGCAACAACCCCTAACGTAGCGCCTAAACTTATAGCCCCTGTGTCCCCCATAAAAAATCTAGCTGGGTAAACATTAAACCATAAGAATGCAAGTAAAGCACCTGATATTGCCAAACAAAAAGCAGCTAAGTCAACCTTATTTTGCGTAAATGCAATAAGTGCAAAAGCTGAAAAAGCCATCATGAGTATTCCCCCATTCAAACCATCAAGCCCATCTGTTTCATTTGAAGAAAATGCTGTAAAGATAATAACAAATATAAACAATGGTATATACCATAAACCTATACTGAAATCTCCAACTGCTGGAATGTGCATAACATCCCATCCCAGTTTTGAATAAAACCACCAAGCTCCTAATGCAGCTATACCAAATAACCACCAAAATCTTACTGCAAACCTCATGCCACCACCTTTATTACTTCCCCATCCCCGAACACTCATTACATCATCAAATAGGCCCAATATGCCTGTTGCTATCAAGGCAAATAATGGTAGCCATGTTTGACTACGAGAAAGAAAATCCATTCTTGCCAAAAAATTAATGTCCATGAGCCAAGCTATCAACGGAAAAATATAATGCGATGCTAATATAAAAATAAATATACTAAACCAAACTATTACACCTCCCATCGTAGGAGTTCCTGCTTTATCTGCGTGAAGAGTATTAACAAATTGCAATGAATCACCCTGAACACTTTTTTTCTTTATTTTAATCCCTAACTTATATTTATATAAAAAATGAGTCCATATAGGAGTTATCAGAAATGCAAGACAAAACGCCATAATACCTGTAAGCATTATCTTTAAAACATTTTCGATTTCTGGCGTTCCACAAATTGCTTGAAGTTCCATATATAATTATTATAACACAACTTACTTCCAAACGTAATTTTCAAATGCCCACTCACTCATTTTTTGAACATCATTAAATCTTTGATAATCATCTAGAACTATAGAGACAATGTCATGTTCTTTGTCAGTACTAGTTGAAGTGAGCGCTAAACAATATCCAGCCCTAGGAGTAAACCCTGTTTTAGCACCTACTAAATTATCCATCTCACCTACTAATCTATTTGTATTTTTTAGCTCATGTACAATTTCACCATCCACAGATGTAAATGTTCCTTCTTTTGTTTTCATTATGTCCCACAAAACACTATATTTATCATGTTTTCTCAAATGAGCAACAACTCTGGCTATGTCATAAGCACTTGAATAACAGGATTCTTCATTTTCATCCAATTCTAACCCAGATGGTCTACAAAAATTTGTGTTTCCAGCACCTACCTCTTTCATACGAGCATTCATAAGTTTTGCAAACTCCTCTTCACTCCCAGCAATATGTATCGCCAGAGTTGTAGCTACATCATTTGCACTAAACATCAGCATTGCTCTTAATAAATCTTTTACTCTAACTTTTTCACCCACTTGCAACCTTGGAGCATTACAAATAACTGACGTAGGACAACCCACTTTTGTACCTTCAATTCTCATAACTGACTCAGGTATTACAACAACTTCATTTAAATCTCTAATTCTATCAATCACAACCATTGCCGTAACTAATTTTGTAATCGAAGCAATTGACCTTCTTTCAGTTGAGTTCTTTTCCCATAAAATAGTACCTGACTTTGTATCAAATATAATTCCCGCATGAGCATCTTCAACGCTCAAATTATAAAAATCCTCTTTCTTTACAGGCTGACTAATAACTTCTGTAATGATATCATTTTGTTTAGACAAAACAGTTTTCATCCTTCGGATTTTTTCCTTACTAACTTGATTGTCCTTACGTAATTCTATTTCTTCATTTTTAACAATATTTTCATCATTTTTTTGCACAAATATACTAACACCTATTATAAATGCAAAAAACACAAATACAGCAACTGGATATGTTACTAATGAATTTTGTTGTTTTTTAGATAATTCTTCTGTCATAAAAAATACAATGAATCAATCTCAATTAAAGCTGTCCTTGATTTTCATTATCACTGTAAATTATAGCGTCAATTCGCTTATCATTTGAAAGCTCTTCAAATTCTGGTAATTCATTAACTGATTCTACGCCCAAAACACGCAAAAAATCAATTGTTGTCTGATATTTCTGTAATCTTTTATTTTCTTCGTTTTTTGATTGTTCTATCAAACCTCTTCTTTTCAAATTTCTGATAGTAAATGCACAATTGACTCCACGAATTGCCTCTACATCAATTTTATTAATTGGTCCACGGTAAGCTATAATAGCCAAAACTTCCATAGCAACTGGAGTCAAAGGACCTTCCAATTCTTTTTTTGTAATTTGTTCAATGATTTTAGATGATTCAGGATTTGTAACCATTTGAATTTCATCATCATGACTCAAAATACGCATACCACAACTCTTTCGTGATTCATATTCTTCTTTTAAATTATCAACAGCAGACTTCACATCTTCATCAGTCAGCTCCAATAATTCGCCGATTTTATCAAATGTTATTTCTCTTCCATACATAAATAACAAAGATTCCAAAACTGCAACAATATTTATATTTTTATTCTCCATAATTCATAATATTAATTAAGTCTTTACTTTATCATTTTTAATGATGATATCCTCAAAAACACTACTCTGTTTTACAATAACAATTTGCTGTTTCACCAATTCCAAAATTGCCAAAAATGATACAACCACCTCAGATTTATCTGTCGCATTTTTAGTTATTTCAGAAAATATAATTATAGCTCTTTGCTCTACACTCTTTTGAATAAATACAATTCTACGCTCCAATGATATCACATCACTAACAATTTTTTCTTCCAATGATTCCATCCTGGGAATAGTATGTAATGATGATAAAAATGCACTTCTCAAGTCTTCAAGTACAATTCCTTCAGGCGGACAAAAATGAGCATCCTGACCCCAAACTCCTTTATTACTGTAAGAACCTTGTGTTACTTCAAAAAAATCATTAAATGTTTCATTATGATCTTTAAAAACTTTGAGAGCTGCTAACTGTCTTTCAAGTTCCTCTAAATCACTTTCTTCTTCCTCATCTAATTGTAGCAATGGAAGAAGCGCCTGAGATTTAACCAGAATCAGCTTGGCTGCCACTGACAAAAAATCAGTAAGATTACTGAGTGAAATATCTTCTTTTTCATTGATATAATTCAAATATTCATCTGTAATATTAGCTAGCGAAACTCTAGTAATATCAACCTTTTCCTTATCAATTAAATCCAAGAGTAAATCAAGAGGACCTTCAAATTGTTCAGTTTTTACTTTATAAGTCATAAAAATAGTATACCACAACAACTAACTTATTGAGAACTAATAGACAGTAGTTATTCAAATCTATCCAAACTAAATATTTTGTCATTCCAGAAATGTATATTTTTCCAAGAACGAAGTGATTAGTAAAAAAATATCATTGTCCGGAATCCATCCTAACAAATTAAAAAAATTAAGTCTTACAAAAAGATTACCACTTTCACTGGAACTCCCATGAATACACCAAAATAGTTACAATGGATAATAATTCATAATAAATTATCAATCTATTTACAGAAACTACTCCAACATACCTTACAAAACAATAACTGATTAATTATTTATTAATCAGCTATTACTTTTAGTTTTTATTCTTCAAGACTTAATTAACAACAAACCAATCAACAACTAAATCCTCCTCTAATATATTTCCAATTTCAACGATAAATCCACCTTCAATAATATTTTTCACTTGCGTAGCAACAATATTAACAGCATCTCTAACTGTCACAAACACACGATGAACAAGGTAACGAAATCAATGCTTCATCCATTGGAACTGCTACTATAGTTGCTGGTGAGACTGAGGTTATTGTGGAAACTGAGTCTATTAATGTGAATAGTAGGGTGTTTGTTAGTCCAAAAATTCCGCTTGAGCAAACTTTGGCAGCAGAAGATATCATTGATGGAAAATCATTTGTTGTGAAGTTGTTGGAGGAAAGATTAGAAGACTTGAAAGTTGATTGGTTTATAATCAATTAAATTCATATTAAGTAAAGTTACAAAAAAGACAGATTAATATTTTGTCTTTTTTGTATTGTGAAGTATTTATTAATCAGTAGATAATATTTTCAATGTAGTTACAGATGCAAGTACATTGAAATCTTGTTTTATTGTTATGTATTCTTTTTACGGTTATTTTTTCAGAAAAATTTGTATCAAAGTGAATTGAACTTGGTTCGAAAGATAGACACTTGGGGTTGAAGGCAGGAATTTTACTATAATGTAATAGTTAATATTAATATATTCGAAAAATTTTGAACAATGATATTTCTAATTATTTACTAACTAGTCGTGAAAAAATAAACATTTTTGGAATGACATGTGACGTTCACTTTACAATTTTAAAGATAAATAATAGACTGAGTAATAGATGTAATAAATTTTTAGTAAGGAAAAATATTTAAATTGTAAAATTATAAAACTATGGAATACAAAAAACATGTATTGAAAAATGGACTACGAGTTGTATTTGTGCCGATGAAGGAAATGACTACAGCCACAGCGCTTATTTGTGTGGGAACAGGTTCTAGATTTGAAGATGAAAAAGAAAATGGACTTGCTCATTTTTTGGAGCATATGTTTTTTAAAGGAACTAAAAAACGACCGAAGACTAGAAACATAACAAAGGAATTGGATGCAATTGGCTCACATCACAATGCTTATACAGGAAAGGATAGGACTGGGTATTATACAAAAGTCCCATCAAATAAAATTTTGGATGCAATGGATATTTTAAATGATCTGTTTAACAATTCTACTTTCAAAAGTACTGAAATTAAGAAAGAATCTGGAACAATTATACAAGAGATAAATATGTATGAAGATATGCCTTCACGACTTGTTTATGATATTTTTGAAACATTGCTTTATGGAGAAGACCATCCTTTGGGGCGTGAAATTATTGGAACAAAAGAAAACGTAAAATCATTTAAACGAAATGATTTTATGAAATATTTAGAACGATGCTATACAGCAAAAAATACAGTTGTATGTGTTGCTGGTAATTTTCCACAAGGAAAAGTTCTTGCAAAAATAAGAAAAGATTTTGGACAGTTGAGAGAAGGTGATAAACCAACTCATGAATTATTTGCTGGAGAACAAGAAAAAGCAGCATTGAAAATCAAGAATAAAAAAACAGATCAAACTCATTTTATGGTGGGAGTACGCACGGGTGGCTTTGCACATAAGGATAGATATGTTTTGTCAGTATTAGCAAATATTTTAGGTGGTGGTATGAGCAGTAGGCTTTGGGAGGAGATAAGAGAAAAAAGAGGTTTAGCTTATAGCGTGCAGGCGTTGGTGGATTTTTATCCTGAAACTGGTTTTTTTGTAGTTAAGGCAGGTGTAGAGCATGAAAATTTAATTGAAACAGTTAAGATAGCTCTTAAAGAAATGAAAAAAGTTGCAGATAAAGGTGTAACTGAAGAAGAATTTAAAAGAGCTCAAAGTGGATTTCAGGGAAGAATTGCATTTAGCTTGGAAACTTCAGATGCAATAGCAAGTAATTTTGCAGAGCAAGAAGCTGTGCGTGATGAAATAGTTGTACCAACAGAATCTTTAAAGCGAATCCAAAAAGTTTCCAGGAAAGATATTCAAAGGGTGGCAAAAGAAATTTTTGTGGATGAAAATTTGAATTGTGCAATTATTGGACCACAGAAAAAGAATGAAAAAGAAATTAAAGATATTTTAAAATTTTAAAAACTGTTCTAATTAATGATGTGATAGAACCACCCCTCAGTCTCCTCCTTAAAAAGGAGGAGAAGTTAATTGAAGATATTTTAAAAAAGTCCAATCTAGGTTGGACTTTTTTGATATGGTATTCCAGGTTGTTTTTAGCTTATTTGTGTGATACAGTGTATTGAAATTAGAAATTGTTAAATTACGCATAAATATGACTAGAGAAATCGATATTGCATCACAGATTATAATGAAAGTTATGATAACACTTTTGATAGTGTGGTTTTTGTTTGTTATCAGGGATGTTATTTGGCTTTTTCTTATTGCTATTATTATTACAGCAGCACTTAATCCTGTTATAAAGAGTGTACAAAAATTGATGAAAGCACCTAGGAATTCTTCTGTTGTTGCTGTCTATATTTTATTTTTTACAATTCTTGCAATGCTTATTGCTATAATGGTGCCGACTCTTTCACAACAATTTGAAGAATTGGGTAAGGAATTACCTCATATTATGGAGCAATTTTCATCTGACAACATTACCATTCCTCAAGATATTTCATTTGGAGATGTTAGTCAAAAAGTTGTCGAACTTATGAATAATCCATTTTCTACGACGGTAGGGTTTTTAACAACTGTTATTTCTGTTGTTGCTGTTATTTCAATGTCGTTCTATATGTCTCTACAAGAAGATGGCTTGAAAAAATCATTATTACTTGTAACACCAAAGCAATATATTAAATATATAACATCACTTATTGATAGAATCCAAGAAAATTTTGGAAGATGGATGGTTGGACAAGTGATTACCATGGTTTTTGTGGGTGTTTTGTATTATATTGTTTTGATTTTATTGGGAGTCCCTTATGCGCCAGTACTAGCAATTATAGGAGGCTTACTGGAGATAATTCCATATTTTGGACCTATTATAGCTGCTATTCCTGCTATTCTTTTTGCTACTGTTGTAGGTGACTCAGCTACGGGGTTAATGGTTGCAGTAGCTTATTTTGTAGTTAATTTGATAGAAAATCATTTTCTTATTCCAAAAATAATGAATAGAGCAGTTGGGTTAAATCCAGTACTTATAATTCTGGCACTTCTTATAGGTGGTAAAATTGCTGGAATTGTAGGAATATTTTTAGCTGTTCCAATTGCTGGAGCTATAGGACTTTTTGTCAGTGATGTAATGGAGAAAAAAATCTCATAGTTTGCTATAATGAAAGAATGAATACAGAAAATATAAAACAACCAGAAGGTGGGTTATTGCAGTCTAGTGAATGGGCTGATTTATTGCGTTTTGAAAAGAAGGATGTTCTAGCACTTGCTGATGAAGGTGATGACGGAATTCATTGTATTATAAATACATTACCAATTGTAGGAATGTATACATATGTTGCCAGAGCTTGCAATATCAATAATAAAACAATTAATGAGCTGTTGGTAAAAACAAAACTTTGTTCTGCTAGTTGGATGCGAATAGATGTGTGCAGTGATGAGTTGTTAAGTATTGTGGAGGCAAATGGCTTAAAATATAAAAAAGCACCACATGATATGCAGCCAAAAGAAAATTTTATTATAGATATATCAAAGTCAGAAGATGATTTATTGTCTGAAATGAAAAGTAAGACAAGATATAATGTTAGATTGGCTCAAAGGAAGGGTGTGAAAATTTTTACAACCTTGGATAAAAAGCATATAAAAACATTTTGTGATTTAGTGGAAAAGACAGCAAATAGAAAGGATGTTTCTTTTCATAATAGGGAACATTATGAAAAAATAATTACAAAGATACCAGGTGATATAATTAAATTATATGTTGCAGAATATGAGGGTGAAATAATTGCTGCAAATATTATTTCATTTTATGGCGGAGTTGCAACATATCTACATGGTGCAACATCTGACAATAATAGAAATGTGATGGCACCATTTTTGTTGCAATGGCAAGCAATAAAAGATGCAAAAGAAAGAGATTTTAATTGGTATGATTTTGGTGGTGTATTCCCAGATAGCATAGATGGTGGTAAGCAGGGAATAACTAGATTTAAAATGGGATTTTCACCAAAGACAGAAATATTTAAAACATTAGGTTCATATGATGTTGTGTTGAAGGGGTTTAAATATAGAATATATAGATTTTTACAAAAAATTAAGAAATAAAACATGAATAAAATATTGGTATATATAAAAAAAATTATCCCCAAAAGTTTATTTGGTTTTCTGCAGCCAATTTATCATTATATATTAAATTTCATTGCTGCAGCTGCATATGGCTTTCCTAGTAATAAAATGACAGTTGTTGGAATTACTGGAACAACGGGTAAGACAACAGTTACATTTATGACAGCAAGGTTGCTTGAGTATGCGGGATATCGTGTGGGATATACTTCAACGGCGATGTTTTCTGATGGTAAAAATGAATGGCTTAATGATAAAAAAATGACAATGTTGGGGCGGTTCTTTACGCAAAAAATGCTTAGGCGAATGGTTGACAATGGGTGTGATATTGCAATAGTGGAGACAACTTCAGAAGGAATTGTGCAGTACAGACATCGTTTTATAAATTATGATATAGTACTTTTTACAGGATTATATCCAGAACATATCGAATCACATGGAAGTTTTGAAAATTATAAAGCTGCCAAAGAAAAATTATTTGAGCATGTGGGTAATTGTAAAACAAAAAAATTGTGTAGCAGGAAAGATCAAAAAGTTATTATTGTTAACCTGGATGATAGTCATGCCAGTGATTTTATCAGATATGATGCTGATTTAAAAATAGGATTTACTCAAAATGAAAATAATAAAATTATTGATAAAAATTTAGAGAAAGTTTTATATAAATATAATAGTGTAAATAAAATAGGTGTGAACTTGTCCTTTGAGAATGAGGAGATTCAGATGAATATTTTTGGTAAATTTAATGCGCTTAATGCATCAGCTGCTGGCTGTGTAGGAAGAGCACTTGGAGTCAATAATCATTCTATTAAAAAAGGACTCGAAAAAATACCGCAGCTTCCAGGAAGGATAGAGAGAATAGATGAAGGACAAGGTTTTTCTGTAATTGTTGATTATGCATTTGAACCTGTTGCTGTGACAGAGTTGTATAACACAATTGAAGTACTAGAGCCAAATAAAATAATACATGTTTTAGGCTCAACTGGTGGAGGAAGGGATGTATCTAGGAGAAAAGAGCTTGGGAATATTGCTGGAGCTAAAGCTGATTTCATCATAGTAACAAATGAAGACCCATATGATGATGATCCTATGGAAATAATTCATGATGTAGCTAGCGGAGTTATTGAAAAAGGTGCTGTAGTTGAAGAAAATTTGTTTTTGATAGAAGATAGGTTTGAAGCCATAGAAAAGGCAGTATCACTTGCAAATGAGAATGATGTAATATTGATAACAGGAAAAGGTTCAGAACAAGCCATTGCAGTAGCTAATGGAGAATTGATTGCGTGGGATGATAGAAAAACTGTAATTAAAATTTTAAAAAATCTTTAATTTTATTGAATTGACATTTGAAAAATATAATGTTATCATTTTTTGTTACGTGAAACATAATAGTTATTTGAAAAGTTTAATATAACCATGAAATAAGAGGAAAACAATGTCATTGAAACGAATTTCAATACAAGTATTTAATGGCATTGCATCTGTTGAATGTCCACTTTGTGGTATGAGAAAGAAGGGTATAAAAGTGCCTGTAAAAACAGTAACTACTTCATGTCCTAAATGTAAACAAATTTTTTCTATACGTTTCTATATTGAAAATAGAAAATTTTTTAGAAAAAAAACACAGCTTGAAGGAGAATTGTTGAGTAGTGCTGGAAGAAATGTGCATATTGGCATAGTCATACATGATTTATCATGTCAGGGTGCAAAATTTTCATTAAATCAAAAGAATATATCTGTGAAGATAGGTGGTAATGTTGAGATTACATTTTCATTAACAGATGGAAAAAAGACTGAAATTCAAGTTGAGGGAGTTATTTGTAGAATAAATAATGATCAGTCAATATCAATCAAGTTTGTAAATGTTAATAATTATTCAAAACAAATGAAATCTATTGGGTTTTGGATGCGATAGCAAAAAACAAAACACTGTATAAATAATTATGCAGTGTTTTTAAATTTGATATACCTTTTAAAATAATGTAAAAATCCAAATAAGTGAAATTGTTAAAAATATTCCAAGTATAACACCTCCAGCAACCTCATTGGCATAGTGACCCACATGTTCTTTTAACTTTGGAAATTTGTTTGAATCAATCTCATCAATTTCAGCAACTAATTTATTTAATGTTTTTCCTTGCAATCCGATATGCATACGAACTCGCATAGCATCATAAATTGTAATAAATGCAAAACAGGTAGCAACTGCAAAAACTCCAGATGTAACACTTTCAAAGTAGCCAATAGTAATGACTAATGAAGTTACAAAAGCGCTATGAGCACTAGGGAAATGCCCTGGATCAAAAAGACTATCAAGGTTAATTCCGTGTCGTATAGACATTCTTGTGAACTTTACTAATTGAGCAAAGACAATGACAATAATTGGAATTAAAAAAAGTTTATAGTGTAATATTATTTCTAGCATGATTACAGTATAACAGGTATTTCATTTTTTAGTAAAATTGTGATATATTTTAAATATAATAAATTTAAAAATAAATTATGATTATAGGCTTAATTTTTATTGGGGGACTTATAGCTCTTGTAGTTATGGTTATAGGTATCTATAACTCACTTGTGAAATTACGAATGCGTGTTGATGAAGGGTGGAGTGATATAGATGTGCAGTTGAAAAGACGATATGATCTAATTCCAAACCTTGTTGAAACTGTAAAAGGATATGCTAAACATGAAAGTGAAACATTAGAAGCTGTTATGGAAGCTAGGTCAAAAGCAACAGCAATAAATGTAGATGCTGGTAGTGCAACAGCAGAAGATATGGCTGCATTTGCAGGAGCTCAGGAGGGTCTTAGTGGAGCACTTGGAAAATTGTTTGCAGTGTCAGAAAATTATCCAGACTTGAAAGCAAATCAAAATTTCTTAGAGTTGCAAAATGATCTGACAGATACAGAAGATAAAATTCAAGCATCAAGAAGATTTTATAATGGAACTGTACGTGATTATAATACAAAAGTACAAACAGTACCTAGTAATATAATAGCTGGAATGTTTGGATTTGCATTACGAGAATTTTTCGAAATTGAGGATAAAAAAGAGCGAGAGAATGTTTCAGTGAAATTCTAAATAATACATTTTAGTATATTCTAGGAATGACTACTTTATATACACATCAATCCAAAAATATTTTAAAAACGTGGTTACTTATGACTGCGTTTTTTGGACTTATGATTGCGATTGGCTTTGTTACGTCGGTGATATTTGAAAATGGTGCAATACTTGTATTTGCATCACTTTTTGCAATAGGTACGAGTATTTGGTCGTATTGGTTTTCTGATAAAATGGTTTTAAAAATGACAAATGCGAAGGAAGTTTCTCGAGAAAATTTAAAAGATTTATATGAGATAGTTGATAATTTAGCAATCACAGCGGGATTACCTACTCCAAAAATTTATGTAATTGATGATATAGCACTTAACGCTTTTGCAACAGGGCGTAATCCAGAACATGGTGTTATTGTATTTACTAGAGGACTGCTTGAGAAATTAAATGAGGAAGAAATTCGCGGCGTCGCTGCACATGAGATGTCTCATATAGGAAATAGAGATATTTTAATTGGAACTGTTGCAGTTATTTTTACTAGTATTATTGCTATGATATCTCGGATTATGTTTTTTT
>SWBY01009327.1_pt1 | contig 26731 bp, 23 predicted proteins | sample 4693071 | NCBI WGS metagenome assembly SWBY01 (sample SAMN10267273, study PRJNA491770) | bioreactor metagenome | isolation source: DHS bioreactor inoculated with marine methane seep sediment | place: Japan: Omine Ridge, Nankai Trough | collected 2006-05-06 | reverse complement strand
TCCGGCGCCGCTGGGGCCACGGGCGGCTCGGCGGGGTCCTCGGGCTCTGGCGGGGTAGCCGGCTCCGCTGGCTCGGCCGGTTCCGGCGGAGCTTCCGGTTCGGCCGGCTCGGGAGGCGCGACCGCCCCCCCTGGCATGGTCATGCTCCCCGCCGGATTCGCCATCGACACCCACGAGGTCACCCGTGCCGAGTACGAGGCGTGGCTGGCGACATCGCCCTCGACGGCGACGGTTGGCTCGTGCACCGCGACCTACAATCCCACTTACGAGCCCGACCCATCATGCATGGCCGAAGAGTTCGTGTGCCATACCAACTGTGACAACCACCCACAGGTCTGCGTCGATTGGTGCGACGCCAAGGCCTACTGCGAGGACCACGGAAAGCGGCTGTGCGGGCAGATCGGGGGAGGATCGCTTGGCACCATGTACTGGGCGAACGCCGACCGGTCCCAGTGGTACCACGCATGCACGTCGAACGATGCGTACCCGTACCCCTACGGCACGAGCCACGACCCGTACGTGTGCAGCTATTCGAACAGCGGGGGCACCACCACGGTCGGCTTCAAAGCCGGGTGCACCAGCGACCTCGACCCCTACGACCAGATGCGGGACATGAGCGGCAACGTCATGGAATGGACCGACGAGTGCTACCACAACTCCAGCCCCTGGGAGTGCTACACGCGGGGCGGATCGTTCTTCAGCGGGCACGACGCCTTGCGCTCGCGCTGCGACGACTCGACCATGCTCGGCCGATATGAGGCCAAACGCGACGTTGGCTTCCGCTGCTGTGCGGACTGAGGTACCCATGACGGACAACAAGCTCATCAAAGGCGCCCCTGCCGCCGAATCCACCCCTGGATCCACCGTGCAGGTGGGGCAGTGGTACTGGGTGCGCGACAGCGACGGCGACCGGTGGTTCGGCTGCGCCGTGCACATCGGTAGCAACTACGTCCAGGTCGCCGCGCCCTGCCACGACGGTTGCTCTTCCGGCGCCCGCATCCACAACGACGACTTCTGGGACGTGTGCGAGCACGAGCCGAACCCTGACGCGGTCATCGGATCCCGAATCGAACAGTACCAGGCCGAGGTCGCCACCCTGATGGGCCGCGTGCAGGAGGTGACTGCAAGGCTCGGCGTGGCTCCAAGCCCATCGCTCGGGGCAGGTGACGAGACGAGCGCCCTGGCCCTACGCAACCACGGCGACGGGGACATGCGCTCGTACGAGGCTGACCTCGTCAAGGCCAAGACGGACGTGCTGCCCGACCTCTTCAGAAAGATCGGAGACGCCAACGACAACCTCGCCACGTGGATGAGCGCCAAGGTGCTTCCGCTCCAGGCACAGGCGAACGGCTTGAAATCGGCGATCGACACGATCAAGGACCGGATCTTCTCGGTGCAGCTTTACGCCGGGCTCGTGGAGCAGGTCAAGCGCATCTCGGACGGTGACCCAGCGCCCCTGACGACTCCGATCCACGTAATGCAGCGCCGCTGCTACATGGACGAGGAATGCCTCGCGCACTACGAATCGGGCGGCATGGACTTCGCCAGCCTCGGAGAGTTCGATCATTGGCTGACCAAGGCCAAGAACCGCGACCGGCTGCTGCCATTCGAGCGCTGTATCGTGGCCTTCCAGGTCCGCCGATGCCGCAAAGAGCGCCTCGTGGCCGACCTGTCGGACTTCGTCCGTGTCATGGGCGAGGAAGCGGCCGATTCGATGACCTACCTGTACCTGCGAAACGGCGAGCGCGTCTACCGCATGCACACCGAGATCGAGTTTGGCGAGGGCCTGTTTCCCGACATGGAACGCTCCGACCTCGGCGAGGGACGCGTATGGGCCCGCATGTTCGCGAGCAGCGTCAAGTCGCTGGTGTCGCACAACGAGTACCTGGGGATCCTGGAGGACCACGAACGCCAGACCAAAGCCGCCGAGGCCTTCGAGGACTCGCTCCGGACCCCCGAGGCCAAAGCCCGCGCCAAGGCCCAGGGCAAGCGCCACCCCGACCGGACGTGCACCGACGTGCCTTGGGCGTACTCTCCGATGCACCTCGACGAGTACGAGCCGTTCGATCGCTCCAGCGTCCACTATGACGACATCGCCGCCAAGGTCGCTTCCGACATCAAGGAGCACAACAGGATCGCCCTAATCCTGCAAGGGTTGCTGGACCGCTCCGAGGTGTTCCACCCCCACCCGCCATGGCAGATCTGGTCCAACGATGGCTTCGAGGCGGCTCTTCGCCTGGTCTACGACAAGAGCCGCACGCTCGCGCCCGGAGCCAAGCCCGACTTCGAGGCCTACCGAAAACGCCTCAACGAATCGCTCAAGCCTGGCTGCGTCACAGTGGGCCAACATGACGCATGGCTGCGCCACGAGGCCGAAAAGAAGTGCGACCAACTCGACAACGACTGGCGCGATCGAGGCAACTGGCGCCCCGAGCGATACGCCCCCCCGGGCAACGAGGGGCCAGGGTTGCTCGCCAAGACGACCAAGGGCTCGGGCTCGGAGGGCAAGTGCTCGTACGCATGGCTGCGCGAGCGCATCTCGACCGACGGCGAGCCGATCCGCACGACCTTCACCACGGATGCGAGCGAGGTGCTCAACGTCAGCGCCTACAAGCCGGGGGACTTTCACAAGTTCTTCGACGATCCGCGCACCCGGGCCGACTACCTCCAGTGGGCACCGCTGCTGCTCGCGGCCGAGGACTACCACGCCGGAACGCGCGAAGCGGCCGAGGTCCCCTTCCCGAAGCGCACCAGGCCCACGGCCCAGGGCAAGCAGCGCTACCAGCAGCGCAAGCTCCGCAAGCAGATGTTGGGGCAACGAGTGAAGCTGACAAAGCGCATCGAGACTGTCAGCGGCGAGGGCTACGAGCCTGGCACCCTGTGGAGGGTGGTCGACGGCGAGGGATGGTCCTTCACCATCGAACGGATCGAACCAGACGCCGAGCATGGGCCCCGCGTCAAGGGCGTGACGACCGGGTACTTCCATTCGATCGAGGAGGACACGCCGTGAGCGGGTACTTGTTCGGGACCGTTGTCGTGCTCGCCGGCCTCATCGCCCTGGGAGCCGCCACCCTATCGTTCTCGTGGCGGATCCTCCGAGGCATCCGGACCATCGTGGGAAGGGGCTTCGCGATGGACGAGGACGAGGCGCCGCGCCAGGCGGTCAGACGCCGACCAGGCGCAGGACTGCTGCTCGCGTTGCTCCTGTCGCCCCTGTGCGGCCTGCTCGTCATCGTGCCCCGCACCAGGCGCATGTTCGCCAGGGTTCTGGTGGACGAGGCGATACGCAACAACGCCCTGACATCTGAACAGCACACCGAGCTACTACGCCTCGCGGACGAGGCCTGAAGGGAGTAGGATCGCGCCATGGCTATGAGACTTGCCCTCGTAGGCGAATGCCAAATCTGTGAACAGATCCAGAAGCTGCGCAAAAAAGAACTTGTCCTGCACGGCTACAAGCGCCCTGGGCACGGCTACATCGTGGGCGATTGCCCGGGAGTGGGGCACCCACCCTACGAGCTTTCGTGCGAGCGCTGCGAAGTGTTCAGGGACCGAGCTATCGAAGAACTCGAATCCCTTACGGCTCGAATCACCGAGGTCGAGAACAAAACCGGCAGCATCAGAGCCTACAAGCTCGACAAACCCTGGCATCGCTGGGAAGTGCAGATGCCTCTGCGTGGGAAGTTCGAGACAAAGACCTTCAAGGCCGGCGATGACGAATACGAACGCCTGCGCAAGGTAACCGAGGCCAACCTGCGCAACCGGCTTAGATACCTGCTGTCCGACATCGACCGGCTGACAGCACGCATCGACAACTGGAAACGCCGGCCTTTGCGGACCGTCGAGGAGCACGAGGCCGCCTCCAAGCCCAAACGGTCGGTCGGCAAGCTGTCCAACAAGGCCACCACCCTGATGCGGTCAGCCTCGAAGGGGATCAAAGCCACATTCTCCTTAGCCAACCTCGACATCGTACTCGAAGCCCTCGGGTGGCAATCCGAGCCATCCTGGGAGCCGCAGCGGGTCACGGAGAGTCGGGTGGGCGCCAAGATCGCCGAGACGCTCGGGCTGCCGGAGAGCGAATGGTCCAGCGGATGGTCCGACAAGCCCACCGCATTCGACGTCACTTCCAAGGACGAGAGCGAGGCCGGCGCGCGGAGCATCTACCGCGCGGTCCAGGCGTTGCCCGGGTTCCTCAAGCGCCCCAAGGCACCCAAAAGCATCGGGGAGGGCGGAACCATCATCCACGCCAGAGAGCCCGAGAAGCGGCCTCCCTGGCACCGTGAGGGGTGGTTCGTGCCCCTGACCATGTGGCATGCGGTGCCGGCGCGCAAGGTGACAGCGCCGGACGGCGCCAGCACGAGCTTCCCGGTGCGCATGAACTATCGCGGGCACATCGACCTGGACCACGTCAAGAGCGACCGGTTCTGGAAGTTCGCGTTCGCTCACGGGATCCAGAAGCAAGCGGCGGACTGGCTTTCCAGCCAGGGAGACATTCGATCATGAGCGCCAAGCGAATCGAACGGATCATCGAGCGGGAGACGGAAGCCGCCGACGACAGGATCCAAAGGCAGGTCACGCCCATCATCCAAGAGGCCTTCGATCGTCTCCGCCGCAAGTACCCTTCCTTTGAACGCATCATATTCGGCAACGGCGCCTACCTTTTCGAGTTCGCAGACGGCAGCCGGTACGACGAAATCGTGATGTCGTATGGGGGCATGGACAGGCTGCCCAAGGCGTTCGACAGCCTCAAGGCCATGTGCGATTCCGTCGCCTACGACCACCCGATCGACGATGTCACCCCCACCCCCTAACGGCAAAGGACTAGACATGCGAAGGCTCAGCGACGTCCAGGCGCGCCACGATCCCCGTGGCATTGAACTCGACCAAGTGGGGATCTGCGACCTGCGACAGCCCATCTCGGTGCTGGAACTCAGCGGCGAGTGGCAGCCGACCGTCGCGAAGGTCAGCATGTCGGTCAACCTGCCCAGCAAGTTCAAGGGCACGCACATGTCGAGGTTCGTGGAGGTGCTCGGGCGCCACCGCGAGGTGACGGCCTGGTCGATCCCCGAGATCCTCCGCGACGTGCAAGCGACTCTGAAGGCCACTGTCGCCACCGTGGAATTCCACTTCCCGTACTTCATCTCGCGGCAAGCTCCGGTGAGCGGCGCATCGGCCATGATGGACTACCAGTGCGTGCTGTGCGGGGTGGCCGAGGGCGACGAGATCACCACCGTGATCGGCGCGGACGTGCCAGTGACCTCGGTTTGCCCGTGCTCGAAGGAAATCAGCGAGCGGGGAGCCCACAACCAGCGCGGCGTCATGTGCATGCGCGTGCGCCCATTCCCCAGCGTGCACCCGGCCGACGTCGTCTGGATCGAAGAGCTTGTCACCATCGCCGAAGGCTCCGGCTCGTGCCCGGTCTACCCGCTGCTCAAGCGACCCGACGAGCGATACGTCACCATGTACGCCTACGACCACCCCGTTTTCGTCGAGGATATGGTGCGCGAGGCCGCCGTCCAGCTAAAGGCCGACGAGAGGGTGCAGTGGTTCCGCGTGCGCGCCACCAACGCCGAAAGCATCCACCATCACAGCGCGTTCGCATCGGTGGAGTGGGACCGAGACGCGTAGGTAGCAAAGGCCCTGGGGTAACCTGGACGACGACATCATGTTCGTTCTTTTCGCCGCGTGGCGGATGGGATTCGATCCCTCCCCCCGACCCGGCTACGTGCGAGCCGACTTCAGTTGCGACGAGCTTACCCATGCGGGGGTGGCGTCGGCCAGGGGAAGCGCTAGGAACCACATGGGCGGATGTTCCAGTCGGATTATCGCCGGACCCGTGTGGCAGGCAATCGGCACGGCCTACCTGCCTTTCCCATAATCCGCCGACTCGCGTACGTAGCTGTCAAACCCCGTGGGCCGGTGGTATCCTTCGCCCATGGCTTCCCCCGGCGAGATTTACCAAGAGATCCAGGACCTGCTCGGCAGCACCTCCTCAAGCCAGCACGCCAAGCTCGAATTCGTCAGGCACATGGCGGACGCCGCGTACGAGAGGTTCCAGAAAGGCAAGCTCTCGGAGGGCAAGGCCGAGGCGGAGCTTGTCGGGCACCTCGAAAACATGCGCAGAAGGGCCGGTATCCCCAGCGGCGAGAAGGGCGTCATCGAGGAAGCGCTCGCCAACCTGCGAAAACGCATCAACGAGCACCCAGCAACCGTGGCTTTCCTCGAAGCCAAGGCTTCCGGAACCCCTCCGACAGCGGCTCAGAAAAAAGCCTACGACAAGCTCGAAGATCTCTGGCAAGAGGCGGTCATTTCCGAATCCAACCTGATCGAAGGCCGGATCGAGTTCCAACAGGCCAAGTCGGAAATCGGCAAGATGGCCGACAAGATCGGGAAGGTCGCGTCTCCCAAGGGGCCCAGCCCAAAGAAGGCCTCCAAGCGACCCAGCCCAAAGAAAGCCAGCCCGCGCAAACCGAGCCCAAAGAAGGCCTCCAAGCGACCCACGCCGCGCAAACCGAGCCCAAAGCGGCCCTCGGCCCGGCCCCTCGCATGGGACCCGCCGCCCCTGTGGCCTAGGCAGCGGGTCCTAGCCGTGCAGTTCGATGGGGAGGCCGCGTACCCCTACTACGACGAGCTAGAAGGGCCGTTCGAGATTCAGATGGGGGCTCCTGGCCGAGACGACCGGTTCGAAACGGCGTTCTCCGTCGGCCCCATCGCCGGGTCCATCGCCGACCAGTTGATCAAGAGGCTCAAGGCCCGCGACATAGGACACGAGCGGGTCGACGCGTCTGACCAGTACACGTTCTTCGTCACGGGAGCGCCCGACAGCTACGACGACGCCTCGACCCTCACCCTCGGGTCGGCACCCCTCGAATCGGGCGAAGAGGGTCGCGTGGTGGCCGTGCTGTCGAGTAACCTCGACTGGCAGGAGAACCGGTACCAGAGCGGGATGTACCCCTATTCCCCGTACGATCGAGGCAAACGACCGGCGTTCGGGAGCCCGAAGAAACCCAGCCCAAAGAAGCCCAGCCCGAAGCGAAGCAAGGCCAAGAGCCTCACATACGCCTACGCCAAGGGCATCTACGAGAAGATTGCCAGCGGCGAGCTTGAGCCTCATCAATTCCCGAGCACCAGGGTCGTCCAGCAACTGGGCGACTGGTGGATCGAGAAAGACGGGGGCGATCTTCTCGACGGGCCGTTCAAGCGCAAATCGGTGGCTGAAAAGCACCGATCGGACGCCCACGACCGAGCCCGCAAGGCGGTCGAAAAGCAGACCAAGAAGGCTACCAAGGCCGCAAAGAAGGCGAGCCCAAAGAAGCCCAGCCCTGGCGGCCCGACGCCCCCCTACCATGGGGCACGCGACGAGCAGATCGTCGAGTTCGACAACGAGCGCGTGCTGTGGCGCGTCCCAACGCCCGGGAGCACCACCGTCTGGTGGATGATCACCGACTACGACGGCCGGATGCTTCCCGACACCGTGGGGTACAAGCGGCTCGCGGACGCCATGTCCGACTGGAAGCAGCCGGCGGCGCCACCCAAGCGGCTCACGCCCTCCGAGAAGCCCCCGGTGGTCGAGGGGGTGGCTCCGAAGGTCGGCAAGGTCCATCTCCGAGGCGTTGGCTCCTACGACGCCATTCCTGCCGCGTATCTGCGCCCAGGTGACATCACGGTCTGGAACGAGGGGATCACGGCCCTCGTTCTCGACACAGAGCCCAAGGGGGCGTTCGTGAAGGTCAAGGTCGAGGAAGATACCGCGTCCGGCGGCATAACGACCCTCACACGGCGCTTTGGGCGGGATCGGCTCGTGGCGGTCACCGGAGACGCCGAAAGGCGCGTGGCGGCCATTGCAGAGGCAGTGGCGGTGCGTCCCTCGGCCCGCAAGCGCCAGAGCGGACAGGCCGCCCTGATGCGCCGCCCGCTGGCTCGGCACCTCATCGAGCAGTTCGAAAACGCTTTGGCCCCCCTGTTCGAGGGGTTCTACTTCCGGGTTTACGAGGATCGGGGCGAGGGAGGCGTCGGCGTCGGCGTCGAGGCCGCGCAAGCTCCGCCAGGCACCACCAAGCAGAAGGCCCTCAAGTCCCCCGTGGCGGTCGGCCTGTACATCACCGGGTATCCGAAGGCCGGCAAGATGTGGATCGTGGGCGAGCCAGCACCTCCCGAGGTCCAGGCTTACGTGCGAACGGTGCACGCACCTCGCTACATGCTGCCGCTGCTGCGTTTCGGACATCACGAGGGGCTGCCGCAGTCCATGGCATCTGACGTCATCAACTACTTCCGCCGCGTCGCTCTGCGAATCAAGTCCGAGCTTCCGGCAATCGAGATGGGGCAAGAGATGGAGTACCTGAAGGGTTTCGCGCTCAAGCATCCGAGCGTCCAGCGCTGCCTAGGCCCGCGTGAGATCGAGGACAAGCTCGACGGGGAGTACCCGGAGGCCTTCGTCAAGGCGCTCGTGCCCAGGCTCGCGAGGCTCGCTCACCAGAACAGGGACATGCACGTCGACCTGCTCCAAAGCGAGATTTCCGACGCTATGGAGGAGGCGGACTACTGGGACACCGTCGCCGACGATGTCGTCGACAAGCTACTGATCGTAGACCTCGTGCGCCCGACCTCTGCCCGTTCGGCCAAGGTGGACTTGCGCCGATTCGTGTGCAGCGACCTCGACCTCGACAAGCCTCCGACCGGGGGCGACCTCGTCGAGCACGTGGAGTGGGCGCTGGAAGTCTCCCACGCCGACCCCTCCCTAGCTCCGTCGCTCATCGAGACATTGCGGAAGGTGCAGGACAAACACCCTCATCGGCTTGTCGACGAAAGCGAATTCTTCGACACCATCGAGGAGGACTGGGCTCACGAGCAGGCCGGAGACGACCACTGGATCCCCGACCCGGACGACCTGTGGCAAGCGCTTCGCAAGGCGCTGGTGGTCGTCGAGATCCCCCACGCTCCCGAGAGCAGAAGGATCGGAGAGTACGCGCCCACTGGGCTGTTCTTCCCCGAGGACTTCCGGTCGCGCACCCCCGATGGCATTAGGGACTTTCTGGCCGACGAGCGCCGCGCCTGGGAATCCGGCAAGGTCCCGCACGACCCGGAAGAGGACGACTACGAGTTCGAGAAGGCGTCCTACCTGCGCGCCATCGACATCGGAGAGCGCCAGTTCAAGCGCAGCAAGAAAGCACCGAGCCGGCGCCCGAGCCCAAAGAAGCCCAGCAAGCGCAAGCCCAGTCCGAAGCGCCCGAGCCCAAAGAAGCCCAGCCCGAAGGCACGCTCGAAGCGACGTTCTGGCGAATACAGCGATCGCGAGTTGATCGCCATGTGCATCATGACCGGCTACAAGTCGTTCGCCCGCCCAGACCAGTTCACTACCTCCGAACTGGGAGCCTACACTCCGGACAACCCCATCATCCACAAGCTGGAGGAGAATGGGCTCCTGAAGGTTTCGAGAACGGGCACCATCACCCCGGACCGCAAGCGGATGAAAGCCGCCATGAAGCGGCACAAGAGGCCCAAGAACCACCGGGTGTGCAATTACTGGGACTTCCTGCCGGAGGACGAGAAGCCGGCAGCGCGCAAGCCCAGCCCCAAGCGCCCGAGCCCAAAGAAGCCCAGCCCTCGCCAGTTCAGCCCGGCCCATAGCGTGACCGCTACCGAAGGTGGCATCGCTGGCGCGGACCAGTTGAGCGCCGACCTCGCGATGGTGGCGTGGCAGCGCATGATGCAGGCCCCAGGCACCTACTACCTGTACCTGACACCCTCCACGGCGACCCGGTGGGGCACGTTCCACGTAGTCGCTGATGGCGAGAAGGCTCCCCCCGGCTCCGAACTGCTGACCTCGGAGCGCCTCCCCGGGCACAAGGACCTTGCCGGGATCACCGCCTGGCTGCGCCCCATGATTCGCAGAGCACCGATCCTGCCGCACGGAGGGAAGAAAGTGTCCCCAAAGAAGCCCAGCAAGCGTCCGACCGAACTGCAACTGCTGAAGCGAAACCCCCCACGGATTCGCCGGAAGGGGCGTTTGCATGTCGTCGAGGTCTTTTCCCCTACCACGGGCGACTACATCCCCCAGGGAGAGCACACCCGGGCCGCCGACGCCAATGTGGACTTGAACGAGCACATGCAGGCCCACCAATGGAGCATCTCGCGCCTGGAAGCCAAAGCCGCCAAGAAGCCCAGCAAGCGCAAGCCGAGCGCCCGCAAGCCCAGCCCAAAGAAGCCCAGCGAGAGGTCACTCAACATCCTGGACGCCGGAGCTTTCGAAAAGGTCGCGAGCATCGAGGGAGAGGCCTGGGAGCGGGCCCAGCGTAAGGGCGGCGTGAAACTCGCCAACAGCTTCGCCCTGAACAAGGCCGCCTACGAGGTGATCCTGGCCGAGGGGCTCGGCGGGCTCGACATCCCCCTGGCAGACCTCGACTCCGATGCTGGCGTCATCGCCGGTTCCGGTGGCGCGGCGTACATCGTGATGCCCGACGGCGAAGTCATGCTCGACGGGCAGAGCACGAGCACCACCAAGCGAGCGAAGGCCGCCAAGGTCATGCAGGTGATCTGATGCGCAAGCCAAGACGACGAACCAGGGCCGGAAAGTTCGGTCAGCTTCGTTTCGACGGAAAGGTCGACGACCTGCGAAGGGTTCGCAGCAACCCGGTCCCTTCCCCGGAGCCGGCGCCGAAGAAAGCCAGCCCGAAAGGGCCCTCGAAGCGGCCGAGCAAGCGGTCCACCTTCACGGTGGACGCCGCCCTGTTCGGACAGGCCCTCGATCTGGTCAAGCCGCTCGCACTCGAAGCCGTGGCCAAGACCCCGATTCGGCTCCAGGTCAAGAGCGGGACCCTGAAGGTGTCCGCACAGCACGAGAACAGCAACCTGACGGCCGACCTGCCATGCGAGGGAGACGACCTCGACCTGTTCGTGTCCACCGACATCGTCGCTGACGCAAAGAAGCTCGCAAAGAAGCTCAAGGCCCCGAGCATGACCGTCCAGGCTCGCACGACCGACAAGTTGACTCTCAAAGCCGGGACGACCTCGATCCGCACGGACGCCGACTGGGACTTCGCGAGCGACATCACTCGGCAGGAAACGAAGCACCCTACCCCAAGCCCTTCGAGGGTCTGGAAGCCCATCCGAGGGACCAGCAAGAACAGATTCGACGCCGATCGGTCCCAGTTCCACACGCTGCTGTCGACCTTGCATCCGTACATCTCCTCCGACATCTACCGGGGCTCGATCCACCGGGCCCTGCTGGAGTTCGACGACGCACAGCTACGGCTCGTGGCAACGGACGGACACAGGCTTGCGACGGGCGAGTTCGCTGCTCCATGCAAGGCCGAGAAGGGAGCGTTCACCCTGAGCAGCGGCCAGGTCGCCGCCCTCGTCTCCATAGCGCGAGCGAAGGACGCCCGCGTCCAGATCGCCCACGAGGGCGAGTTTGTCGTGACGTGCACCGTACGCATGGGAGCGCTCACGTTGACCGCAAGCTCCGCCACGGACACTGGCTTTCCGCCTTGGCGCAGGCTGCTGCCCACCAAGCCGCCTTGGTCCGAGTTCGAGGTCGACCAGGCTCAAGCCAGGGGGCTGGTCCAAACGATTTGCGGCATTCAGGGCGCCATCTCTCCGGGCAGCAAGCAAGGGGTGGACGTCAAGGAAGCGGTCGCGATCGGGCCGACCAAGGATTGGCGCCTGGGGATCCGCACAACCGGCGCCGTGCAGGCCGGGGTGATCTTGCCGGCTACCGCGACGGTTCAAAGCGTCCAGGATACGATACACGTCTACCGCAAGTACCTATCCACTGCGTTCGGCCCGTTCAAGGACGGGACCAGCAGGCTGGCGTTGTTCGACGTTCTCGACCCGGTCCTACTGTCCGGAAACATCAACAAGGTGGATTTCACGGTCATTCTCATGCCGATGAGGGCCCCTGGTAAGATGGATGCCGGGCACCCGATCCAGGTGCCGAGCGTTCAACCCCCGGTCGCCGACTCGATTGGCAGAACACCCCTGCTCGACATGGTCGACCTCGGGTACGCCACCATGGCGGGCGCGCCAGATATTGGCGCCCCATCTGACGTATTCCGGGCTTTCTTGCTGGAAAGCGATGGTCGAGGCCTGTCTCTGACGGCCTGCAACGTGCGGGGCGGTACGGATGCGATCTTCGAGACGACCACGACGGTGCCGATGAAAGCGCAGCCCTTCCGGGCGCTCGTGGTCGGAGCAGACCTTCGCAACGTCGTGCGGGCCTTCCCAAAGGGCAGCAAGTTCTACGTCGTGCCAGATGGGGACAAGGTCAGGCTAATCGACAGCGCCACCTTGATCTCCGTCCCTTTCCCTCCGGCGGTCCTGTTCGACGATCCCGTGCGGAAGTTTGCGGAGGTCCGGCCCCCAGCGTGCCCCCGCTCTGTCGGCCGAATACCAGGCGCCCCCTTCCGAGACATGGTCAAGGCATCGCTCCCCTTCATGGCGTACGATCACCGCCCGAACCTGCACGTGGGTTTCCTACAGTTCAAGCCTGAAACGTGCAGGGTCAGCACTACGGACGGCCACAGCCTAGCCACAATGGTCGCTGGCGCAGATGTCCGCACGGGCGTGGAGATCGTGCTCCACGCGGACGTGATGGAGCTTCTGCCCAAGTTGTCGGAAGGCTTCGTTGGGACACGTGACCTTGAATTGCACTGGACCGGACTGAGAAAGCACGAGAATCCGGGGCTCAAGGACCCACCCCAAGGGCTCAAGTTCTCGACCATGGGCTCAGACGGCATCGTGCGCAGTCTGACCTCCACCGAGGTCGGCACGAAGTTCCCCGCGTACGACCAGATATTCCGTGACAAGGCGGCTTCCATGGTGGAGGTGCAGCCCGAGGCAATGCGCAGCGCCGTGTCCAAAGTCACGGCGATGAAGGCAACCAACGCCAAGCTCAGCGGCGCCGACGCCGATACCCTGCTCATCGAGAGCACGGCGTTCCGAACGAAGGTAAAAGTGCCCATGACCACGGAGGGCGCCGAGCCCCTGGGCGAGTTCCACGGCGCTTTCCTGTCCAATATTCTCGCCCCCCTCGCCGGAGACTCAATGGCGATCTACCTCGGGCCAGAGAATGACCCAGGCGTCGTGCAGGGGAAGGTATCGCCGTTCGTGGACTTCACCGGGCTCGTGATGCCGATTCGGCAGAAGGACGGCGAAGAGTTCTACCCCGACGACACGCCCACTCCGGTGCGGATCCCCACATGGGACACGTTCCCGGCAATGGCTCCCTGGGCCGCCGGCTCCAAGCGCAAGGCCCCGAAAAGGGCGACTCGCAAGCCCAAGGCGACCGTCAAGAAACCTTCGGGTCGCAAGCCGAGCCCTCGCAAGGCAACACCCAAGCCGAGCGCGCCGCCCGTGAACAGGTTCGGCCTCATGCTCGCCAACGCCCTGGACTCCGTGTACCGGGGCCCTATCCCCGACATCGGGAAGGTGGACGCGGTCGAGGAGATCGCGTCGCTGGTAGGGATGAGCACGCGCGAGCTTCTCGACGGGCTGCCAGCCAGCCACTCGCTGGCTACGGTCGTGCTCAACAAGGTGGCGGCCCGAGCCCCCAGCGGCTACGACCTGCTCCGAGTCGCCACCGGGAAAAACTCCGACGAATGGATGACCAAGCGGGCGGCCATGAGCAAGGCCTTGAAAAAACCGTCGGCTCGCAAGCCCAGCCCAAAGAAACCGTCGGCTCGCAAGCCCAGCCCAAAGAAACCGTCGGCTCGCAAGCCCAGCCCAAAGAAACCCAGCGAGAGGTCGCTCAACATCCTGGACGCCGGAGCTTTCGAAAAGCTGGCAGCCATCGAGGGGGAGATCTGGGAGCGGCGCCAGCGCAAGGGCGGCGTGAAGCTCGCCAACAGCTTCGCCCTGAACAAGGCCGCCTACGAGGTGATCCTGGCCGAGGGGCTCGGCGGGCTCGACATCCCCCTGGCAGACCTCGACTCCGATGCTGGCGTCATCGCCGGCTTCGCTGGCGCCGCATATATCGTGATGCCCGACGGCGAGGTCATGCTCGACGGGCAGAGCACGAGCCCAAGCAAGCGAGCAAGGGCCGCCAAGGCCATGCAGGTGATCTGACCCCATGACATCGCCGACTCCACGCTTCAAGGTCACCCCAGAGCCTGACGGCGCCCGCATCGTCATGCTGCTGAAAGGCTCGCGGGTGGCCGGCAGCAACTCGTCGATTCGAAAGCTCAAGCAGATGGGTCCGGGGGCCATCGGCTTCATGGATCTGTCCAGCGTCCCCTACTTCAGCGACGAGCCGCCCCCGACCGGGTTCGTCGTGGTCAATGAGGCCTTCGTAGCGGAGGAGTACAGGCGCCAGGGGCTCGGCCGACAGATGTACGCCAAGGCCCTCGAATGGGCCCACTCCGCCGGCTACCGTGGGCTCGCTTCAGACACGGACCAGCGCACCATGGCGGCCGAAAGGTTCTGGGCGAATCTCGACACGAGGCAGGCGGCCGACTGGGACACATGGGCTGGAGACGCCAAGACCAACCCCGTGAAAACACCATCGGCCGACTGGGTCCATCCCTTCGAGCGAGCAGACTTAGGCAACGCGCCTTTCCACCTTGTCGGGGTGACCACCAAGAAGTTCCAGGCGGCGCCTGATGCGCCTGTCCAGCCCGGGGGAAGCTGCGACTATTGCGGCCAGGCGATCATGTACGTCGCCCGGGTACGGGACTCGCAAGGAAAGGAGTTCAACGTCGGGCTCGACTGCGCGGAGAGGACAGGGGACACGAAGCTATCGGAGGCCGCACGTCGCGCTGAGAACAAGCTCCGGCGCGAAATGGACAAGGCAAGGGCCGATGCACTGCGCCAGGATCGGATTGACACCCTGCAAGAGCGCCTCGGAGACACACTCAGGCGCCTCGACGTCCAGGCCGAAAGGCGAACCTGGGGGCGCAGTATCGCCGCTGACATGGCCACCAGGCTACGTACGGGCCGGGCGGACGACCTGACGCCCAAGCAATACGACTTGCTCGACCGAATCGAGCAAGAGGCCGAGGAGCCGGAGCCAGAGCCAGAGCCGGATGTCCAGGTCGATCCCGACCCGGTGGACAGCGAGCACGTGGGCAAGGTCGGCGATCGCATGAAGCTCACGCTGATAATGGGCAAGCAGGTGGACTTCCTCACGAAGTTCGGGTGGCGACGCGTCATCAAAATGCGCGACGACGCCGGCAACCAGTTCACGTGGTTCACGAACACGTCGGTCCGTCTGCCAGGCGGCAAACAGCTTACTTCTGGCCCCGACCATGACTGGCGCCATTACCTGATCGAGGGGGAAAGGTTCGAAGCCAGCGGCACCGTCAAGGCGCACTCGGAGTACGAAGGCGTCAAGCAGACGGAGCTTGCGAGGGTGAAGGTCGACAAGGTCCTGCAATGGCGGGACAAGCAAGGGCACGTGCTGGAGGTGCGACTGCTCGGCGACGAGGGGTACATGGATCGGGATGCGGCCCTGGCGTATCCAGAGACACGCAAGGCCTGGAAGGACAAGGGCATGAGCAAGACCAAAGGCAAAGGGGCCAGCAACAAGCCCGTGCGGTTCCGAGCCGGCGACGTCGTGAAGGTCAAGGATCCCAAGACGATCGCCCACACGTCGCCCCGCATCGTGTACAGCGTCACGGGCGATCATGCGAGCCTGGTCGGACCTGGCCTGGGCACGCCCCAAAGCAAGCCGTTCGAGCTAGCAGTGCCTTTCGACCAGCTTGTCCCGGCCGAGCTTGAATACCGCCAGTTCGCCGGGGGCCGATATGGCGGCCTGATCAACGACATCAGCCAGCGAGCCACGGTCGAGAAAATGTCCATGGAAGAGGCTGCCCGGCACTTCACACGATTCCATCGGGAGTCGGACCCGGCAAAGGAGTGGATCCTTCTGATGGCGCGCCGTGTAGCGGCCAGCGAATTGCCATTCACCGAGTGGATCCATGAGTCGCCATCCCTGCACATCACGGACAGCGACGCCTTGGAGTCGATCGCCCACCTGGAAGGCGCAGCGTGGAAGGCCGAACAACTGCGCCGTGGGGCCAAGCTCGACAACGGGTTCGTCCTGAACCTCGAAGCCTTCAAGATCCTCCAGGGGGCGGGGCTTGTGTCGGCAGACGTGCCCCTGTCCGATCTGGACTCCAGCGCGGGTGTGATCGCGGGCGCCAAGGGCGCGGCCTACATCGTGATGCCGGACGGAGAGATCGTCCTGGACGCGCAGTCCGTGGATGCCAACACCCGGCACCCGGCCTACTCGCTCATGCGCCTGGTCGCCTCCGACTGACAAGATCGCCAAACCCCTACAGAATAAGCTCCGCCAGCACCACCACCCCGTGGTATCAATGGGTATCAGGAGGAAGTGATGCCCTACCCCCAAATCCGGAAGCAAGACGTGGAACAAGCCCTCAAGATGATCGACGCGGAGGGCATCCCGCACGGGCGAGGTTCCACCCGATACTCGCTCGTCACCCACCGGGGAGGTCGCAAGGAATGCTACCCACCCAAGCTCGTGCTCAGCTACGCCGTGAAGGCTAGGACGGGCGAGGCGCTCGACCCGAGCCAGTTCTCCGGCGGGGCACACCACGCGAACCGAATCTTCGGCAAGCTCGGCTACAGCATCGAACGCACTGGCCCTACGCTCTGCATCCAGGCGTCCAAAGCTCTTGACAAGCTCGGCAAGCTGGAGGGCAGGCCATGGGTGAAGCGGCAGCGCGACGGCGGAGCTTCGCTTGACAACGGGTTCTTCCTGAACCTCGAAGCCTACAAGATCCTGCGCTCCATGGGCTCGAAGGCCAAGGGGATGACGCTGGCCGACCTGGACTCGAAGGCGGGAGTCATCGCCGGAACGGGGCGCACGGCCTACGTGGTGTTCTCCGATGGAGAAATCGTACTGGTAGGGGACACGGCCTCGAAGGCCAAGCAGGACCAGGCCGACCGAATCCTGCAAGTGGTCTAAGTCCCAAGCGTTGACAAGGGCCCGTTCGCTGCGGCATTGTCGGGCCACGGTGAACTTCCCAGCAGCGATCGTGGTAGGACATAATCCGGATGGTGGGCTCCTTATATCCTACCCGGATGGTACTACCCAACCGGCCAAGGACACCGACGAGGCCGCACTTCTGACCACTGACTGGTTGCGAACGTCCGAAATCTCGGCGAACATACGGTGGCAGGTTCCCAGGAAGAACCATCGGCCAGTCAGCAAGGACAAGGCAATGACCACGGCGAAAAAGGCTCCGGCGAAGGCCAAGAAAAAGCTCTCACAAAAGCAACTCGATGCCTTGGCAAAGGGGCGCGCGACCCGCGCTGCGAACAAGGCCGCACAGGGCTCCAAGCCGAATCCCACCAAAGCCGTGAAGGCCAAGCCGGCAAAGGCTGCCAAGGCCAAGCCGGCAAAGGCTGCCAAGGCCAACCCCACCAAGTCTCCTTTGAGCGATCGGCAGAGGAAAGCCTTGGCCGCAGGCCGCGCCAAACTCGCAGAGAAAAAGGCACAGGCGGCCCAGATCAAGCTGACGCCCAAGATCTTCGCGGAGCTTCGAGCGTCCGGCAAACGTGGGATTGGAGCGCTGTGCGACAAGGCAGAGAAGGGCGACAAGAGCGCCATCAGCAAGTGCCAGTACGAGGCGCTGCTGATGCGCGAGGACGCCGAGTTCCAAAAGAAGTTGGCCCGCAAGGCCTCGCCCAAGCCCCGCACCAGCAAGGGTCCCATCAGCCAGGCGCAGAGGGACGCCCTGGCGAAGGGCCGCGCGAAGCTCGCCGCTCAGGCCAAGGACAATCCCACCAAGGCCAAGAAGAGCACGACCAAGAAAGCACAGGCCACCGCCGCGAAGAAAGCGTCGACGAAGGCCACGGTCGCCAAGCAGAAGGCAGCCAAGCGCAACCCGGTCAAGGCCCAGGCCAAGGCAGCCAAGAAACCCGGCGCAAAGGTGACGAGAAAAAGCCTGATGTCGGCCTACGTCGTGACCGACCCCCAGGGGAAAATGAGCGTAGTAACGCGGAGCGCCCGGTTGTCTCCGATCGAAGATACCCTGCTTGCCGGGTACACGGCGAGGCGATACCCGAGTGAAGCACTGGCACGCGCGGCAGTCAAAAAGGCCAGTTCCAAGAACGCCCCGAAAAAGGCGCCGAAAAAGACCTACGTCTGCAAGACGAAGCCGCCCGTGGCTAAGGGCAAGCTCACCCCCGCCAAGCGAGCGAAGCTCCCGAAGGTTCTCTTTGCGCTCCCCAAGACCGAGGACTTGCCGATCCATGATGCTGGGCACACCAAGTCCGCCATGGGGCGCCTGACCCAGATGTACAACGCCAAGACCATCACGGATGCGCAGTACCGTGAGGCTTGGGTCAACATCAAGGCCGCCGCCGACTGCTTCGGAATCGCGATGCACAAGGCCCCGCTCATTCCGATCACGGCGCCAAAGAAGGCCAAGGCGCCCGCAAAGAAGGCCGCCAAGAAAGCCACCCCCAAGCCCAAGCGCAAGCCGGCTTCCAAGAAAGCGCCCGCAAAGAAGGCCACCACCAAGGTTTCCCGGAGGGGCGCCCCCAAGAAAATCAAGCTCTGGACGGGCACCTCTTCGAATCCTCCGCCCGGCTACGCTCGGGTGAAGGCTCAGGAAGTGCGCCCCAGCGAGACGTTGCTGGCGACGAATGGCGACACCCACAAGGTCCAATCAGTCACCCACGGAACGCGCACGACCCTTCACTTCCATGGCGGCTCCGAAGTCACCCACGGGCACGGGACGTCCGTGATGGTGAAGCGGGCGGCAAAGAAGCGGGCGGCAAAGAAGGCTTCCCCCAAGGCGGCCTCCTACAGGACCAAAGCCCAAAGGCAGACCCAGGCCAAGGCCCTCGAAACGCTCAAGGACGCCTGGGTGGCGCAGTACAAGAGCGGCCCCAACACGAGCCAGTCGGTTGCAAGCCGTATTTCGACCAAGATCGCCAACGCGATGAGCCGTGCGCAGAAAGCGGGCGCGGGCCCAGCCGCGATCAACAAGGCGATGGACGACGCACTGAAGGAAGCTCGCAAGTCGACCAAGGCTCGGCCCAAGCCCAAGAGCGCTCGAAAGTCGCCGCCGAAGCGCAAGACCGCCCGCAAGGCGCCGCCGAAGCGCAAGACCGCCCGCAAGGCGCCGCCGAGCAAGCGCAAAGCCGCTCCCAAGGCCAAGATTGCCCGTGTGTTTATCGACCAGCCCGACGCTCTCGCCATCCTCTCGACACTCGAAGGGCGCACGTGGGCCCGTCGGCAGGAGCGAGACAAGCTGGACGTCACGGGCTTCTACTCCAACCTGGACGCATACAAGCACCTCGACGAGGCAGGCCTGACGGACGCCGAGGTCGAACTGTCCGAGATCCTGGCAGGTTCGGGCGAGATCTACGGCACCAAGGGCACCATCTACACGGTCCACCCCAACGGAGAGATCACGCTGCTGCACGGGTCGGTCAAGGCGACGAAGCGCGCCCGCGCCGAGAATCTCGGCATCCGCGTGGCACACGGCACCAAGCCCAACCCGGTCGAGCCCGACGACGGCAACCTCGACACCGAGATGGAGACAGGCGCGCTCATCAGCGAGTCCCGGGACGGCTACGCCCTCGCGGTCGAGCAGGAGTACATCACCTCCGCCGACAGCGTGGACGAGTCGCTGGAAATCCTGCGCGACTGGATGCAACGCAACAAGTACTACCCCAACGTCTACTTCGTGAACGAGCGGGGCAACGTCAAACAACTCGACGTCGCCACGGGCAAGACCATCCGAAGCTGGACATGAGCCTCGAAAAGAAGCGTCGTGCGATCGGGAACCTGGAACGGAGCGTCATCCTAGCTCTCGACCAGGACCCGTTCGTCGCGCTCGACGACAGGCTCATCGCCTCCGGCCTCATGCCCGCCCAGGGCGACCCGCTCACTGGCGGGTGGGGTCGGACCACCGAGGGGCCCAGCGCCCTTCGCCTCCGCGCTCAGCAGGTGGCGGAGCTTGCCGCGCAAGGCATCGCCGCCGCCCACGCCTTCCGGACTGGGGAATCTACGGCCGAGCAGGCCTCGGCCGACATCCGCGCAGCCACGAGCGCGATCGAAGCTCCCTTCGACGGGTTCAAGCGCACCTCGTACAGGGATCCGGGCGCCGAGCCCCATAGCAGCACTCGCGAGCGCAAGTGGGACTTCGAGGGCGGCGAACTCGTGCTGTCGATGAAGTTCAAGGGAAAGTGGGTGCAGGTGGCCAGGTACCGCCCAGAACCGGGCAAGCTCGGGGTGCCGGCCAAGGTGCTGCCGGCCCTCGGCGTCTACGAGGACGCCTGGCGCGAGCGAGACGAGCAGACAGCCGCGCTGGAGGCGGCGCTCGACAAGGTGACGGCGGCCTGGAAGGTTCACCCGGCAAAGAAGGTGGCCGACCAGCACGTGATCGCGATGGACAGCCCGGCGGCTGCCGAGCTTCAGCGGGCGACCAAGATTCTGAGCCAGGCACAGAAAGCCGTCGGCGACTGGAAGTCTGACGGAGACATGGAGCGACTCGGCTGGCGCAGGTCGCCAACCAAGGTCCGGATGTTCGAAGGCAGCGCGCCCTTCAAGCAGGTCCGAGGCGCGCTCGACAAATCCCTGGTGGACATGCGGGCCGACGTGCCCCCCCTGTCGCTCAACGTCGGGGGCTCCGGCAAGCTGCCTCGCGACTCGCGGCAGGCCGGGGGCGACCCCGAGCAGCAGATGGAGATCTACTCTCGCAGCGGAATCATCGACTCGATTCTGGGGCACATCGAGGACCTGTACCAGCGACATCCGGTTCGGCGCCGGTTCGACAAGATCATGGAGGCCGTGATCGAGGGAGGCGCCCCGATGCCCACCGACGACGGGCTCGGCGAGCGCGTGCAGGCCCTTGAGGACCTGTACACGACCTCCGGCATCATCGCTCACGACTTCAGCGAGGCACGGCTCGACTTTGCCCAGGCCAAAGCCAGGCTGGAGCGCATCCGCAACGAGCTTGCCGCGATCGACGGCTCGTTCGATCCGTCAAGCTCCGCCGAGCCCATCGACCAGATCTGCGCCACCGTCATGGCTGCGCCCCCTCGGTTCAGCAAGCAGGAGCACCGGCCTATCCGCATCGACGATCATCGAGCCCTTGCGGCAATGACGGCGATCGAGGGCACCGAATGGCTCGCAGCCCAGCTTCGCGACCGGCGCGAGCCCACCGGATACCTTGCGAACAGGGATGCTTGGAGCGTGCTGCGCGACCTCGGGCCCGATGCCAAGGGGCTCACCGTGGGGCACCTTCTCGACGACGGGGGCACCATCCACGGGCTGGACGGTCGGCTGTACGAGGTGCGACCCGACGGCAGGATCGCGCTTCTGGCGACGTCGACGGACGACCAGGCGGCCGAGGCGGCTGAGCAGTTCGGACTGCTTGTGACCTAGGCACCGCTCGCGGTATCCTTGCCGCATGCAATTCGCGCCATTCCTCCAGGTCGCTGTGCTGCCTGTGCTGGACAAGGACGAGCACATCTGGTCGTTGCTCCGGTTCTTCGTCGACCGGCAGAACCATGTCTGGATGGGTGTGGACGACTCCGACCACTTCGAAAAGGTCGCCGACTTCCCGGACGACGGCGAGATACGTCGCGCCATGCGCCCGTACCTCAAGTACGTGCTCGCGGGAGGCACCGACCCGCGACTGCTCGTGGTCCCATCCGTGCCTGACCGCTACGGACGCCCCATGGAGCGGGTGGACCTGGAGGGCGTGCTCCGTGCCCGCTGGGACTTCGAGGTGGCAGACAGGTCCGACGGGATCCACGTCCTTCGCGTCCGACGAGGCCCCCATAGGGCGTGGATTGATCCGAAGGCAGCGCCTGGCAGCGTGCAGGACTTCTTTCTTCTGCGAGACTTCGCTCTCAAGGACAAGGACAAGGCCTACCTTGGCGGCAAAATGGACACCGAGCACTGGACAGACGTCGACGACATGGTCACGGAGACGGACTACCCCAGAAACGATGAGGAAGTTGCGCTGCGCGCCATCGCGGGCCAGAAGCCCGAGGGGTCGGTCAAGTGGTACCCCGACATTTTCCCGGGGCGCAGGCGCGGATCCATCCATGTCGAGATGCCGGCACGCGATTGGCGCAGATACAAGTTCCCGAAGGCGGAAGCCAAGCGGATGCTCAAAGAGTTCGGATGACCACCCCGAGGCAGGTGCAGGACGCCTTCGAGGCGGTGCTGGCGCTGTACTGGCAGCATCCGGTCGTGCGGGCACGCAACGCGGCCTGGAGCGCCGCGCTGGGCCCGCGACCGCCCGTCACACCTGCCCGCCTGCGAAAGAGCCGCCTGGAGGCCGCCTATCGCCGACTGGAGCCAATCGAGGGTCAGGCCAAGGAACTGGCCGCCCGCGCGCTGCCTGACCATCCCCTGTCGGAGGTGATCCTCTGGCAGTGCTACCCAACCTGCCGACTCGACGGCCACGTGCCCCTCGACGAGGCCTTGACCGAGCTTGCCAAGCTCGCCGTGAAGCTGTCCAAGCCCGTGGACGTGCGCTTGCTCCGAATCGGATCTTGAAACGTCGGCGCCGCGTGGTATAGGTGAAGAGCCCCATGCGGGGCGCTATCTGGCATGAGCCAAGGAGACACACCCTGTGAGCCTCGACTTGAACTGGCGCAAGACGCTATCCGCACTGGGAAGCGCCGAAGCCATCGTGAGCGACGAGCACAAGCCATGGCAGGTCGCCATCGACAAGCGGGGAGCGTGGCTGACCTGGGCGAAAGGTGAGGCGTGGATGCCTCTTGCGACCCTCCAGGACGTCAGGTGTGACCTCGAAGCGCTCGTGCTCGACGAGTTCGCGGACCCCTTGCGCCTGACGGGATACCGAAAGCAGTCCCAGTGCTTGGGGGTGCGTCTCGGCCAAGAAACGGTGCAGGTGCGCGTGAACGACTGCTGGGTGTCGGTCCCTACCCAAATCGTGGTCGAGGCCGCTCGTTTGCTTCGAATCCAGCAGCGCGATCGGTTGCGCTTGGGAGGTGGTAGATGGCTGAACAAGTCCTGATTTCCGTGTACATCCCTCAGTCGATCGCCGTGCGCGGGGGCAAGTCCGAATACGGCGAGGTCCCCTATGCGCCGACGGACGAGGATCTCGCCAGCCTCACCGAGCCCGAGCGCGTCTACCTGTTCGACAGGTTCATATCGGGCCATTCGTCCGACAGCCTGCGCCTGGACGCTCCCACCGCGCGATGGGAGGTCATCTTGCGAAGTCTCAGGGAGACGATGCGGCGGGATCCGAGCGTACACCGCCGCAAGGCCATGGACACGCAGCGAACGGAGGCCGAACAGGAAGCGCTTGGTGTTGCGAGGAACCAGGCAAAGACCGCGATCGAGCAATGGGCGCGCGGTCTTGGCGGAGCTTACGCGCAAGGCGTCGAACAAGGCTTCTCGATGGAGACGCGCCTGATCGACAACGTGCACCAAAGGCTGGTGACGGAACTGACACGGTCCGGGATCTCCCGGGGCGAGATCCACACCTTCCGACAAGGCACCCGCCAGTGGTCCCGCACCAAGCTCAGCGTCCAGCGATCGCCAGACGAGCGGGCCTTCGACACGTTCAAACTCGTGACAGGCTGCAATGGGGCTCTCGACAAGATCGCGAAAGGGATCCCCGGGTGCATCTCGTTTTCCACGCGGATCATGCGGTGCGAGATTGCCGAGGACGACTACAAGCGCAGGTTCACGGCAGTGGCGATCGGGGTGTCGTGCCTGTGCTGGCGCGACTCGATGGTGGTGATCGACACGGAGGGGTGACACATGGGCCGTGAATTCTGGGTGATCCAGGTGGGACAGGAGTATGCGACGGAGCCCTCGGTCAAGCAGAACCAGGACTTCACCCACGACATCAATTGCGCGGTTCGGTACTACGATCGGGGGGCTCTGTACGACGACTTGCGGGAATTCAAGGATCGCCACGGGGCACTGGCGGGGCACGTGACGGCTTGGCGGGTGCGAGTCTCCTACGACATGAGCTTGGAGTCTCTGTAGGCCGGATTGATCCATGTGGTTTCGACCACTTGGGTTCCCTTGAATAGAATGGTGTTGCGCTAGCACGCTAACGCTGATACCAAGATCCAAACGGATCGGACGGACGGACGGGGACACAATGCGGATCGGATTCTTGGCGGACAGCCATTTCGTCGAAGGGGAAGATTTCGAAGCCTGCAAGCGCATCCACCAGTGGATCGCCGATGATATGTACACTCGCGGCGTAGACCTGGCGTTGCACGGCGGGGACGTGTTCGACAGGGATCCGACGGCTGACGAGCTTGCCGCCGCCACCGAGTTCTTCAACGAGGTCGTTGCTCACTGTCCAGCCCTGGCCGTGCGAGGCAACCACGACTCCCACGAGGCGCTCAGAGAGCTTGAAATGGCCGTGCGAGGCCGATGGGGCTTGGAGGTCGAGCAGGATGTCGGGATGCACAGGCTCTGGACCCCACATGGAATCGCGTGGGTGCTTGGGGTAGGGTGGGGCTCGCCGCTGCCGATGCATCGGCTGGAGCACTACCTCACGGACCGGCGCCATGGGGCGCCGCTGCTGCTGGTCAGCCACATGCTGGTGCGCGGGGCGATCCCCTCGGTGGGGCAGCCCGTGCTCGACGTGATGCAGCGCAAGGGCTACGTCGAGACGCCGCTGGAGGACCTGGCGGCCACTGGCGCCGACCTCGTGCTGCTGGGCCACATCCACGCCCGCCAGCAGTGGGTCATGCAAGGTGTGGACATCCTGTACGCCGGCAGCGCTCGCAGGATGGACCCGAGGGAGATCGCGCCCAAGTGCTACGTCGTGGCCGACGTGCTTCGTCCTGGCCGTGTGGACTGGGCCCGGGTAGACGTTCCGGAGGGCCTGTGATGACGGTAACGACCATCGACCTCGTCGACCAGGAAGTGGTGCGGCGCCGCAAGGCGACCGAGGCGCAAGAGACGCTGGAACGAGCCAAGGCGCTGGCAGCCATCATCCGGAGGTGCGACGACATCATCGACGACCATCGGTGCATGCTCCCTCAAGGGACGCCCGCCTACTGGAAAGCCTTCAGCCAGCGGGAAGCCGCCCTCAAGCAACTGCTGGGGATCCTCAAGTGAACAAGGCCGAGGCAAAGCGCGTGGCCCTCGTCATCGCCAGCCGGGCGATCGAGGACGCCATCTCGGCCGACGGCTCGTTGCTCGACGACCTGTACCGCAAGCTCCGGTACGACGAGTCCGACGGCGTGCTCGTCGAGGAGGCGCTCAAGGCGATTGCTACCAAGCTTTTCCAGCGCGCGGCGGCCGATCCGCCTCGACGCATCGTGACGATCGAGGACGTGTTCATGGCGGCCGACGTGCCGATTGAGGAGGATTGATGGGTCGTTCTGTAGCAGAAGCACGCCCCACCGAGCTTGGGCTGCGCGTCCAAGCCATCAGGGAGGCGGCTGGCATCGGCCGCGTCAGACTGAGCAACGTCGCTGGGTTCTCCGATGCAGTGGTTTACCAACTCGAAAGCGGCGTCATCGCCAACCCGTCGGCCGAGCTTGTGTTCGCCATCGCCGACGCGCTCGGGACCACGGCGGAGTACCTGTTCCGTGGAGAGGGGGAGGCTCCAAAGGTCGCCAATTCCCAGGCGGCGTTCATCCTGGCCTGTGAGAGGGCCGACCAGCAGCAGAGAAGGACGGGCACATAGTGGTCGACAACTACTTCAAGGTGGCGGTCTGGAGACGGGCACAGGTAGGCGCGGAGCGTCACCCCATCGTCCAAGACGTGTTCCCCTTCCTATCCGAGAGCGCAGACGACACGAAGCGAGCGCTCAACGCGGCTATGGCATTCTGGTGTCAGCTACCGGTCGCCGACGTGCACGACGCTCAATTCAGCGTGTACCGGCGGTGTGGGTGCGTGATGCAGTCAGGAAAAAGAGAGTTCGAGGAGATCGGCAAGTTCTCCTGAGAGGTGCATCATGAAGCTTCCCAAACGAGTCCAGCTACGCAAGGTCAAGCCCACGAGCGGCAAGATGACGGCCGGCATCGACGTTGCCAAGTACCAGCGCACCATCGACTGGGAGACGGTCGAGAACGCCACGCGGCACTACTCCGACGAGGCACCGTTCGAAACCTTCGGATTCGCCGTAGCCCGGGTGAGCGACGGCAACCTGCTCGACAAGTACTTCGCGCGCAACTGGAATCAGATGCACGCGGTAGGCCTGCGCCGAGGCGTCTACCAGTACTTCCGTGCCGGGCGCGGCCGTGCCGTGCTCCAGGCCAACATCCTGCTCGACAAGGTCGACGAGGCCGGCGGCATCACCGACCAGGACCTGCCGCCCGTGATGGACATCGAGAACCTCAACAAGACGGAGCCCGGGGAGGTGATTGACGACGTGCTGGCATGGGCCGAGCACATCGAGAAGCAACTCGGCGTCGTTCCGATCCTGTACACCTACCCGGCGTTCTGGTGTGCCAACCTGCTGTGCTGCTGCTCGCACATGCCCCTGTGGATCGCCCACTACCGTGGCGACAACCTGCCAGGGGCCGAGCGCGCCATGGAAAGGCCGCCGCTGGTGCCCGTGGAGCAGTGGGACCGGTGGCTGATCTGGCAGCACTCGTCCACCGGCCGCGTCGCTGGGGTCACGCCCGGCCAGAACGTGGACCTGAACGTGTTCAACGGCGACGAGCAGGACCTCGCCAGGTTCATCGACCTGGCCTGGCAAAAGAAGCCCTGGGAGGACTACTTCGAGCCCCCCAGCGACGAGAAGCCCACGCCCGAGGTCCCCAAGGCCCCGGACGTCATCGTGCCCGAGCCCCC
>SWBY01009763.1_pt1 | contig 26794 bp, 25 predicted proteins | sample 4693071 | NCBI WGS metagenome assembly SWBY01 (sample SAMN10267273, study PRJNA491770) | bioreactor metagenome | isolation source: DHS bioreactor inoculated with marine methane seep sediment | place: Japan: Omine Ridge, Nankai Trough | collected 2006-05-06 | reverse complement strand
AGCCTCCTGACCCTCCGGTTTAAAGTTGATATGGACCGGATCATGAGCACCACCGAAGCACCGGTATCTTTGAACAGTGCCTTTGATGATCTTCAGGGTTTTTCGGTTCGCTGATTGAGATGATCAGCAGCCGTCATGGGATCACTGTTGAAATAGAATGAGAACCAGCTGCCGGACATTTCCGTTCGGCAGCTGGTTATTTATTGGATAGACTTGAATAAAGGACAAGGTAAATCATATGGATCACATTCCGGGAAACATACGATGTCCTGAGCGCACAAAGCGGCAACTGCACGAATTCTGCTCGGCCTGTCGGTGCATCCTGAGTGATAATTACGGGGAATATATCTGCACGGTTCCTGAATAAGGTCAAGCGACGGGTAACACAGGGACGGGCTTGACGGATCTGGATGTCATCGATAAAATAAAACACCTTGGATTTGAACGAATTTAAACGTGGATGCGTGATACAGGAATTGGTTGCTTTTTGTTAGCTGTATATTACACATGTTTCATGTGATTAAGACCGGAAGGACGGCAAATAATGGATGATAGAAACACTTGGAAATGTGAGGTTTGCGGATACATTCATCAGGGAGCTGATCCCCCGGGTTCCTGTCCGGTATGTGGTGTTGACAGTGAGATGTTCACTCTGATGGAGATCACCGTTCATGCCGAACCCGAGGCGGTACATGACGCCTGGCGATGTCCCATTTGCGAGTATATCCATTCAGGACACACACCGCCGGATGTGTGCCCGGTTTGCGGGGCTGAAAAAGAAATTTTTGAACCGCATGAAGATATGGCAGCAGTGGACATGCGCTCTGATATCGGCAAAATCGTTATTGCAGGTGCCGGTATTGCCGGATTGACGGCTGCGGAACATGCCAGAACCGTGGCGCCGGATGCAGATATTGTTCTGATATCCCGGGAGCCGGGTCGGCCCTATTACCGGTTAAATCTGACCCGGTATCTGGCGGGTGAAGTGCCGGAGGATGATCTGGAAATTCAGCCGGCAGCCTGGTTTAAGGAGAAACAGATCAGGTATCGAAACGGAGAAGTCACATCCATTAATGCTGAGGACCACTTCCTGAAACTGGATAATGGTTCGAAGGTCGATTATGACCGGTTGGTGCTGACCATGGGATCCCATGCGTTCGTGCCTCCCATTCCGGGGATACACAAAAAAGCTGTCTCCGTTCTGCGCACTCTTGAGGATGCCCGGACGATTCTCGGGGATGTCCGACAAGGCGCAAAATCAGTGGTCATCGGCGGGGGATTTTTGGGCCTGGAAACTGCCGGCGCTCTGCAGAAACAAGGTGCAGACGTGACTATTCTGGAAGGGTTCGGCTGGCTTTTGCCCCGGCAGTTGCCGAAACCGGCGGGGGAGATGCTTCAGGCTCACATGGAGACACTGGGTATCAATATTCAGACCGGTGTCCAGGTAAAAGAAATTACCGGAAACCACCGCGTACAATCAATTGTTGTGGCCGATGGAACCGAGTTTGAGGCGGATCTTGTGGTTGTGTCCACCGGTATCCGGTCCAATACGTATCTTGCGCGCCAGTCGGGACTGAAAGTGAAATCCGGGATTACCGTCAATGACAGGATGTTTACATCTCATCCGGATATACTGGCCGCCGGCGATATTGCTGAGCACAACGGTGTGGTTTATGGGATCTGGCCTACGGGTTTTGCCCAGGGTATGGTGGCAGGGATTAATGCTGCCGGCGGTAATGCGGAGTTTCCCGGACTGCCGCCCTCCAACCGGCTGAAAGTCCTGGACGTGGATATGTTCAGTATCGGTTTGATCAATCCCCGGGATGCCGGCTATCTTTTTATTGATGAAAAATCAGAAAAAAGTTATCGTTGCCTCGTATGCCGGGACAACCGGATTGTCGGTTCGGCTCTTCTGGGGGATATCGCTCTGGCCGGTCCTGTCCAGGAAGCAATCAAATCACAAGCCCAGTTGCAGGAATGTACCGAAATTTTGAACGCATTTTCTCAACTATCACAATTGATCAGGTAAATTATCAGTGTTAAGGAGTTTAATTATGGCGAGTTTAAAAGGAACAAAAACAGAAAAACATCTGCTGGCAGCTTTTGCCGGTGAATCACAGGCAAGAAATCGCTACACCTACGCGGCAAGTGTTGCCCGGAAAGAAGGATATCTCCAGATCCAGGAACTCTTTCTTGAAACCGCCGAAAATGAAAAAGAACATGCGAAACGGTTCTTTAAATTTCTTGAAGGCGGCGCTGTGGAAATTACCGCTGCCTATCCTGCCGGGATGACCGGTACCACCGAAGAAAACCTGGCTGCTGCTGCTGCCGGTGAAAATGAGGAATGGACGGAACTGTACCCGCATTTTGCCAATGTTGCCAAAAAAGAGGGATTCCCGGAAGTTGCTGCGGCGTTCTTAATGATTGCGAAAGTGGAAAAAGAACACGAAGAACGGTATCTGAAACTTCTGGATAACGTGAAGAACGGGAAAGTATTCAAAAAAGCCGGACCGGTCAGATGGAAATGCCGGAATTGCGGGTATGTCCATGAAGGTCCGGACGCCCCTCAGATGTGCCCCGCCTGTCTCCACGACACCAAACACTTTGAGATTAAAGAACAGAATTACTAGCATTCGGGCCTCATCCCCTCCCGTCCCCTTCCAGGTTTCCTGGAACAGGGGATGATTGTTTTCTCAACATTTCAGATATAATGCGGCCCTCGAGTTTGCGAGGGTGACGAGACAACCATCATGGCTGGATGATGGTTTAACGATCCGATTGGTCCGAGGGCATGGTTTTTGCAGCTCCTGTACTGTGAGAAACAGGTCTTTTGGGAACGTGTTCCCGGAGTTTCACGGTAGGAGATGAATTCATGAAAAAATGTGTTGCCTTTATGGTCCTTTTAACAATAGTTCTTCTAATCGGAAGTGTTCTGGCTGGTCCGATGCCTTTAATGGCTGACGGTAATGATACCGCCTCGATTCGTGTCGTGAACAGCGATCTGTCGGGAACCCGGTTTGATGTGAATGTACCGGGTGTCGGCATTGTTGAACGCAGTGAAAACCGGATGATCTATTCAGTACTGGATATTCCCGGCGCCGGCGTTCTCAACGAACCCGGTTATCCGGAACTTCCGGTGATTCGACGGCGTGTGGCTGTTCCTCACGGTGCAGAAGTGGATGTCACAGTAAATGTGATCACTTCTCAGACGGTCCAAAATGTCCAGGTCTGGCCGGCGCAGCCGCAATACAAACGTACGGAAGCGAAACCACCTTTCCTGTTGAACACCCGGATTTACCAGACCAACCGGTTTTATCCCGGCCACCTGGTGACAGTCTCTGATGAGATCCGGATGCGGGATCTGCGTTCGGTCATGATTACACTCTGTCCTGTCCAGTACAATCCGGTAACCGGTGAGATGACCGTTGCTACTGAGATTGAGGTTGAAGTCGTTACAACAGGTGGAACGGAGTTTGTTTCGGAACCGGTTTTCCCAAGTTTTCACCGGGTTTACTGTGACAATACGGTGAATGCCCGGTATCTGGATCTTGAAATGCGGACGGATCCGGAACCGCTCCTGATTATCACCGACGATGGATTTGTTTCGGACCTGAGTTCATTTGCGGAATGGAAAACCAAACGGGGACTCGATGTGACCATTGCCCCGATATCTGTTACAGGCGCTGGTTCTGCAGCCATACGTGCTTACATTGAAGACGCCTATGCCAACTGGAATCCGAAACCGGTCTATATCCTCCTGGTCGGTGATTACGCTCAGGTGGAGCCGATGTACTCCTCATCTTACGGTACATCTTCGGATTACCTCTTTACCAATCTTGAGGGCAGTGATCTGGCGCCGGATGTCTTTGTTTCCCGACTGTCTGCGCAGAATACAACGGAACTAAGTGTCCAACTCGAAAAAATTATACATTACGAAACCCTTCCGGCAGACGATATCTGGCTGAACCATGCCGCTGGTCTCTCTTCCAGCCTGGGTTCCAGCCCCAGTGATGATGATTACAGCGATGGTATTCTCACCCGGTGGGAAGCCATTAATCCCGATATCAATGCCGAACGGCTTTATGTGTCCAACGGTCAGGGAACCTCCGCCAATATTTCGGCTGCTGTCAATGAAGGTGTGTTCTGGGTGAACTACGTAGGACACGGCAGCGGTACCTCCTGGAGCGATCCCCCGTTCACGAACAGTAATGTCGATGCTCTGACAAACGGGTATTTCACGCCGTTTGTCATGGATGTCTCCTGTCTTAACGGCGGTTTCGGTGGATCCGGTGACTGTTTTGCCGAGCGCTGGATGAAAGGCGGCACCGTTGGTAATCCCCGCGGTGCAGTTGCCATTTACAGTTCATACACAAGCACGTCCTGGGATCCCCCGGCAGTGATGTCCTGGGGTGTGTGTTATTCCGTGGCCGGTGACGGCAGCAGTATTCCCGGCGGGAACATAAAAATGGGAGCCATGACCTACGATGGGATGATGTATCTGGAACAGGAGTTTGGTTCCGGTTCTGATACCGAGGAAGTCCTGCATCAGTATATTCTGTTTGGCGACTGTTCCGCATTTATGCGGTATGACGCTCTTGTGGATCCTGTCGTCACGCATTTACCGACCTTGCCCATGGCTCCCGTGGATTTTGAAGTATCAGTCAATGATGCACGGGGACCCATCGAAGGCGCATTCGTCTGTGCTTACAAACCGGGTGATGTGCACCAGGTCGTTGAAACCGGCAGTGACGGTGTGGCGATTCTGAATCTGCATCCGTCAACCATCGGTGACTTGATCATTACGGTTTCCGGACCCAATATCGATCCCTATGAAGCCATTGTTTCCGTTGCTCCTGCCGGGTGCGGCATAGTGGTGTTAGACAGAAATACCTACAATTGCGATGATCTGATAACCATTGGCGTTATCGATGCAGATCTGAATACCAATCCCGGGGTTGTTGAAACTACGGAAGTGACCATTAATTCCGGAAGTGAACCGGCAGGTGAGATGATTCTCTGCACCGAAACCGGTCCGGACAGCGGTCAGTTCGAAGGGTCTGTTATGACCTCGGAAACCCAGGCCGGTCAGGGATATCTCCTGCTGACTCACGGTGATACCATTGAGGTGCACTATTATGATACTGACTGTGACGGAAGTCCGGCGGATGTCTACGACAACGCCGATGCCGACTGTCACGGTCCGGTAATTTCAAATGTGAGTGTTTCCGGGATAACCGGTGACAGTGCCGTTGTTACATGGACCACGGATGAACCGGCAGACTCAATGGTGACATGGGGTGAATCCACACCACCGGCAACCGTAATATCTGATCCCGGAATGACCTTGAATCATGAGATTATTCTGTCGGATCTCAGTGCATGTATGTGGCATTATTTTGAGGTGTCCGGGATCGATTCCGGTGGTAACGTCGCATCCGATGATAACGGTGGCATTTATTACAGTTTTCAGACATGGGAACTGACGGAATTTCTTGCGGATGATATGGAATCCGGTTCCGGATCGTGGACGGCAACAGGGTTGTGGAACATGGTGGATGCCGGCAGCAGTTGCAGCGAATACCATTCAGCAGATCATGCGTGGTACTACGGTCAGGAAGCTTCATGTGATTATGACACAGGTGCCACCACCGCAGGTACCCTGACTTCCGGTATTATTGATCTGACGGAAACCACTGCGGCAGAACTTCATGTCTGGTACTGGCATCAGTGTGAGGGTACCGTCGGGTACGACACATTCTCCATTAATATCCAGGTCGTGGGGTCCGGATTGACAACGCTCTTGGAACTGGAATCATCCACATCCGGATGGCAGGAGTTTGTGGCGGATCTCAACGAATATATCGGGAATGAAATACAGCTTGTTTTCGAATTTAATTCAGGGGACAGCATCAGTAACGATTACCGGGGCTCGTATATCGATGATGTGTCCATTATTGCCACGGGTCCATGCTCCGATCCCACACCGACTCCAACACCCAATGAGTGCCTGCATACCGGTGATGCCACACTGGATGGCGAAGTGACTTCAGCGGATGCTCAGTTGACTTTCCAGATTGCGCTGGGTGTGGTTCAACCTACGGATGAGGAGGCCTGTGCCGCCGATTGTAATGGTGACGGTGAAGTGACCTCCGCCGATGCGCAGGGTGTCTTCATCTGCGCGCTGGGTGCGGGATCCTGCTCAGATGATATGCCGGCTTCAAAATCACTCAAAACCGGATATGCTCACTTTAAGAATCGGATAACTGCCGTTGAACCGGCTGATAATATTTGGCTCGAAACTGAGATTGATCATCGGGATCAGTCTCTCATCGTCAATGTAATGGTTTCTTCGGAAACTCAGGCTATCGATGCAATTACCCTGTCCATTGCATTTGATGCCGATACCCTGCTGCCTGAAGAATGTGTCACGGGCTCCCTTGATCCGGACTGGATCGATTTCGGCTGTTTCGAGATCGAACCGGGCCGAATCAACGTGGCGGCATTCAATGCGGGTATCTCCGAATTGAGTCCGGAAATTTCAGTGGGGAGCTATGGCAGCCTCGCATCACTGAAATTCAGGACCTTATCCCCCAAACCTGATCTCCAGTCACTGGAGATAATAAGACTCGCTGACGATCTCGAATCATTTGTCTACTAACCGGACAGGCAGTTCATGCTATACCCGCGCCACCCCCAGGCGCGGGTATTTTTTGGCGTGCAGCCTTCAAAATCGGGTCTGACAAGTAAAACTTAATCAAACAATCCGGGATTGCTGATCCTCTCCTGTACGCGTTTGCACGCGGTGTCATAATAATCGGGATCAATCTCAAAACCAGTGAAATTTATTCCAAGTTCATAACATGCCAGGGCTGCGGACCCGATTCCGGTGAACGGGTCCATCAATCGCTCAATCCGGTCCAGTCCGTGGAGTTTCGCGCACATGGCTGCCAGGGCAGGCGGAAATGTGGCGGGATGCGGGCGGTCCCGGTTCCGGGACCGGATCGTCTCATACGGAATATACCAGTTGTTTCCTCTGCATCGGCAGTCGGAACCCGCATTTTTCCACCGCTGGATATTGGATTTATCGCTGTACTGAACACCGACCCCTTTACGGTCCAGGGGGACATTGCCGGACAGTGTGAAATGAAAGATAAACTCGTGACAGTCGTTAATAAACCGCTTTGAATTGATGGGTTTGTAATGACCCACCGACAGCGTTTCTGATCGATCCGGTGCGCCTTTTAAATATTCCCTGTCAATGGATATGGCTTTAATCCAGTGAATCGTATTCTGCAATACAAAATGCTTACTCAGGCAGCGGGCCACTTCAAATGGGATCCAGGGATCCTTGGGAGATGCACCGATATTAAGAAAAAGGGATCCGTCCTCATTCAATATCCGGGGCAGAAGTGATCCCCATTCCGTAATCCATTCAAGATATTCCTGACGGGGGATCGTATCATCATAAGCGGAGTAGGATATTCCCAGATTATAGGGAGGTGACGTGACAATCACAGATACAGAGCGATCTGCCAGGGCCGCAATCCCGGGAAAACAATCTCCACAGTACAGTGAAATTATGGAATTTTCCCCGCAGTTATAATGCTTTTCGAGTGGCTGCATTTGGCTCCCCTTCCAATTCTCCTTGAATCGTATCACGAATTTCATATGATTTTAATTGTGAATTACAACTATTTTTGTAAAATATATAAGAGACGGCAATTTCGTTTTCGGGATATAATGAGTATTTCGAAATGATGGAGGGAGAATTTCATGAAAACAGATATGAACGAACCGAGTAACCGTCCCAAGGAACGTATCGAAAAACTCATTACCGATACCGCCGGTAACGGCAAGGAATTTCGCGTGCATGATCGTCTGAAAGTGGCACCGGGGACAGAAGTATTTTTTTCCCTGGTCTGCAAGGGTGAAGTTCTGGATATTTCCGAAAATGGAATATCCGTCCGGTTTAAACCCACGGAATCCATCAGTCTGGAAAAAGATGCTGCCGTGGAGATGGCCATGGATCTTGATGAACATCGGTTCAGACTCAGTGCAAACGTCCGCAGAGTGGAGACCCGGTTTGGGGTAGTGGTCATTGGAATGGAGTTTGATGCGGAGGAAATAGCCATTGAATAATCGGTGGGAATCAACAAATTTGAATCATTTCAGTGAAGGGAAGTTTAAATGAAGATAAAAGGAACTATTGGGATTTTAACCGGGGGTGGTGATGTCCCTGGCCTGAATCCGGCCATACGCGCCATTACGATACGTGCCACTCGAGAGGGTTATAAAGTAATCGGGCTTCGGCGCGGCTGGCACGGTCTGATTTCCATTATCCGGGAAAAGGATGCCGACAATTCCGGGAACTACATAATTCTTGATGAGGATGTTGTAAATCGTATCGGTCGATCCGGCGGCACCTTTTTGCACAGTTCAAGGACCCGTCCCAGCCATGTTCCTCTCGGTAAGGTTCCCGAACATCTTCAGGATAAATACACGGAAGAGATCAATGATCTGACACCGGAAATCCTGGCAAATCTTGATTTTCTGAATATCGATTACCTGATCCCCATTGGTGGAGATGATACGCTCAGTTACGGCGCGCACTTATCGAAGCAGGGATTTAAAGTGGTGGCCATGCCCAAGACCATGGATAATGATGTTCCCGGTACGGATTACTGCATCGGGTTCAGCACGGCGGTGACGCGTATTATTGAGATGACCCATAATCTGCGGACGACGGCTGGTTCCCATGAACGGTTTCTTGTGATCGAAGTTTTCGGTCGATATGCCGGCTTTACGGCGCTGCTTCCCACCATGGCCGGTGCGGCCAACCGGTGTCTGATCCCCGAATGTCCCTTTGATATCGAGAGGGTTGCGGAGTTGCTTGTCAAAGACCGGTATACCAATCCCAGTAAATATTCTGTCGTCCTGGTATCTGAAGGAGCAACATTCAAGGAAGGGCAGATGGTGTTCAAGAATGAAGAACAGGATATGTTCGGTCATAAAAAGCTGGGGGGTATCGGTGATCTTCTGGCTGCGAAACTCCAGGAATTGTCGCCGAAATATAATAATAACAAAGTGATCAATTGTGTTAATCAGCGTCTGGGATATCTGATCCGTTGTGGAAACCCTGATGCGCTGGACTCCATTGTTCCCATGGCATTCGGCAATCTCGCACTGGATCTTATTCTCAAAGGCCGGTCCGGCCGTCTGGTGAGTGTTCGCCGGGGTCAGTATGATGATGTCCCACTCGATATTGTCGTGGCCTACAAGAAGACAGTGGATATGTTCAAATATTATAATAAGGATCGATACCGACCGTTTTACAAGAGCTTTGAAGCAAAACCACTCCTGATTATGACCAGTGATCTATAATTCTCAGCAACAGATATTGACAAAATTGATTCGGCACATTAACTTGCCAAATTGCAGTGATTCCGGTTACTGTAATTATAAGGAGTAGTTTAATGCTGTTGCGAATGTTCAAAAGCAAAATTCATCGTGCTGTCGTTACCGATGCCGATCTGAATTACGAAGGAAGTATAACCATTGACAGAGATCTTCTGGATGTCGCTGGAATTCTTCCTTTTGAGATGGTCCAGGTATATAATATTTCCAACGGTGCTCGCATTGAAACCTATACCATAGAAGGGGATCGAAGGTCCGGAACGGTCTGTCTCAACGGCGCCGCCGCCCGCCTTTTCTCGCCAGGTGACCTCATTATCATTGTCGCATATGCGATGATGGATGCGGAAGAACTGAAGACCCATCAGCCGAAAGTCATTCTGGTCGATAATAATAATCACCCGATAAAATAAGAAAGGGCATTCAAATGCTTGATATCAGGTTGATCCGAAAAGATCCGGATTTTGTGCGTAAACAATTGGAGAGACTTTACACGGATACTCCCCTGGATGAACTCATCGCACTTGACACACAACGCCGGTCTGTTCTGGTGGAAGTGGAAGATTTAAAAGCGGTGCGGAACCGGGTTTCCAAAGAGATTTCCCGGGAAAAAGATAACCAAGCGCGCCAGACGAAAATACTGGAAATGCGACATACCGGTGATGCCATTGCCAAACTGGATGAGACACTTCGGGAAATTGATCAAAAACTACGGGAATCCATGCTTCAGATGCCGAACCTGCCGGCTCCGGATGTCCCTGACGGTGAAACAGAGGAAGATAATACGGTTGTGCGGACAGTGGGGGAGATCCCGGAATACGATTTTGAGCCGAAACCACATTGGGAGCTGGCGGAAACGCTTGGTATAATTGATTTTCAACGGGGTGTAAAAATTTCAGGATCCCGATTTTATGTTCTGAAAGGTCTGGGAGCACGACTTCAACGGGCTCTGATAACATTCATGCTGGATCTTCATGTGAATGAACACGGGTACGAGGAAGTCTATCCACCATTCATGGTCCGCCGGGAATGCATGTACGGCACGGGCCAGCTTCCCAAATTCGGCGAAAACATTTACCGTGACGACGAAGATGATCTCTATTTTATCCCCACAGCGGAAGTGCCGGTTACAAATATGTATGCGGGTGAGATTATGAATTTTGATGATCTTCCTCTGAATTTCACAGCATATACCGCGTGTTTTCGTCGGGAAAAAATGTCCGCCGGCCGGGATGTCCGAGGCATCAAACGGGGACATCAGTTTGACAAAGTGGAGATGGTGAAATTTGTTTCACCGGAAACCAGTGATGACGAACTGGGAAAACTGCTGGATGATGCGGAAGATGTCTGCCGGAAACTGGAGATTCCTCACCGGGTGATCCAGATGTGCACCGGGGATCTTTCTTTTACGGCCGCCAGGAAATACGATGTGGAGTTGTGGGCGCCGGGATGTCAGGAATGGCTGGAAGTCAGTTCCTGCTCCAGTTTCGATGCGTTCCAGGCAAGACGGGCGGAAATCCGCTTCAGACCGCCGGAAGGTGGAAAACCACAATATGTGCATACCTTGAACGGGTCAGGTCTGGGTCTGCCCAGGACACTGATTGCCGTGATGGAACAGTATCAGCAAGCAGATGGCTCCATTCGAATACCGGATGTTCTGAAACCATATATGGGCGGGGTTGAGATTATTCGGTAATCATCCCATTAGAAAAACTGTTCGTCCTGGCGGATGGATGTGATTTTCCAGCCGCTTTTTTCTTTTTGAAATACAACGGTGATCTCAGCGGGATCTTGAGGCGTGCCTAAAACCCAGCCCCGCATGGTCTCAAAACTGGCCACTACACGGAATTGAATTCTCATTTCTGCACCATCGCCGTCTATCTGAATCTCCTCGTCCAGAATACGCACACGAATATCCTGTAATTTCTCGAAAGCTTCACCGGCGATATCACGAAGATCGCTCCGGGTATAACCCAACGGATCGTGGTAAGTCTCTGCAATTGCTGTAAGGATGAGATCGGTCTGTGCTGTTTCTACACCCTCTATGGCGGTACCCAGTGCTTCTTTGATCTGTATCCGGTCATATTGTATGATGTACCAGATCAAGATTAGTGCTATGATCAGTCCGGTCCAGATCCATTTATTTTTGAGAAGAGATCGTAAATTCATTCTTCCATTCTATCGGATGAAATTGATTTTGGAAATAAAAAGATAAACGGTCGGTATTGTAAAATTGGTTGCTTTTAACGTAAAATATGCTGATGGGGCGATTCAGGGACATCAGACTGAGTTAAGGAATATTAGATGGCCGATTATTTGAAGAAAGCGAGAAAACTCGAGAAACATCGCGAATTTCTTCAGGCTGCCGAATTTTATATGCTGGCGGGTGAACATGACCATGCCATTGATATCTATGCACAGGAAAGACTCTATTTGAAGGCGGCGAAAACGTGTGAACGTCTGGGCAAAGTGGACCGGGCTGTCGAATTCTACAGTAAAATCGGCGATTTTAATCATGCAGCGGAACTTTACAAGCAGACGGAGAGCTGGTTTCAAGCGGGATTGATGTATAAACGAGCCAAACGGTACCGCGAAGCCGGAGAAATGTATGAAAAGAGTGGCGTGGTCTCCGAAGCAGCACGCATGATGGAGATGGAAGGGGATAACGTCAAAGCCGGCGATTTGTATCTTCAGGCAGGAATGTTTAAATCAGCAGCCGTTTGTTTTCAGCGTGCCGCGGAAATGGCATCACCCCTTGGAGATTCCTTTTCCATTGGCAAGGGTCTTTCCGAAAACACCGTGATGAGGGAATTATACATTAAGGCATGCCGTGCATGGGAGAAAGTTCCCAATATCCGCAAATCCGCAGCTATTATGGAAAAACTTCTGGAATGGAAGGTTGCCGGTGGCATGTATGAACGGTGCGGTGATTTTCCCAATGCACTCAGATGCTATGATCAGGCCGATGAACTGGATTCCGCCATTGAATTGCTGAAACGTCTGGGTCAGAATGAGCAGGCAACCCGGCTCATTGCAAAACGCTCCGAAGAATCCGGCGATCATCTCTCCGCCGCAAAACATGCCGAAGCCAGTGGTGATCTGATGCTGGCTGCGGACTGTTATGAGAAAGCCGGGGAGTTTGTCCGGGCGGCTGAAATTTTTGAGCGGGATATGGAATTTCTTCATGCGGCGGAAACATATTTTCGAGCGGAAAACTACCCCAAAGCCGCTCGTATGTATGAACTGGCGGGAAACAATGAGACTGCCGCAGGACTCTATGACGATCTGGGAATGATCGATAAAGCCATCCCTCTTCATATTCGGAGCCAGAATTATATCCGTGCCGCACGACTCTATCTTGATAACGGTGAAGCTGACGAAGCGCTTCGAACTTTATTGCGAGTGCAGGATAATCACCCGTCCATCCAGACAGTCCGGCGACTGCAGTCTATTGGCTATTTCCGTATAGGGAAGATCGATATTGGTCTGGAATATGCCCGGGATGTCCGGGATCAACTCATCTCCAATGATAATGTAGAAATTCATTATGAATATGCCCGGGCACTCCAGGAAGACGGCCAGATAAAAGAAGCGGTGGTGATCTACCAGCAGATTGTCAATTTTGACAAGGATTATAAAAGTTCCCGTGAGTTTCTGAACTGGTGCGCTGCCATGCAGGAGCAGATCACCGCAGAGATCAGTGATACCATAGTGGGGGAACTTCCGATCGGACTGGTTATCAATAATCGGTATGAACTCCTTAAATTGCTGGGTAAAGGCGGAATGGGTATTGTCTATCGCGCCGCCGATCGGGAATTGAATCTGGCTGTAGCCCTGAAGATTCTACGACCAAAATTCTCCTACGATCCGGAATTCATCGAGATGATTAAGCGGGAAGTCACTCTGGCAAGAATGCTTTCCCATCCCAATATCATCAAAATATATGATCTGAACCGAGCCGGTCATCTATGGTTTGTGTCCATGGAATTCCTGGAAGGAGAGGAACTCAAGACTATGATTCAGCGTGAGGGTCCGTTGAGTTTGCCGTTCATTGTCAAACTTTCCCGGCAAGTGCTTTCTGCGCTGGAACACAGCCACCAGAACCGCGTCTTTCACTCCGATATCAAACCCCATAACATCTTTATGGATAATCAGGACCGGGTAACACTAGTGGATTTCGGTATTGCACGGGCGATGGGATCCCATGTGGATGATGGTATGGTGCATGGAACTCCGGAATATGTTTCACCGGAACAGATTCAGGGCCAACCCGGAACCGCCGTTTCCGATCTGTATTCTTTCGGAGTAACCCTATATGAGATGGTTACCGGAAAGATGCTGTTCACCGGCGAAAATCTCGATGAAGTTCTGGACAAACAGCTGGGTATGACTCCGCAACCTCTGAATGAAATCATTCCTGATGTCCCTGAATGGCTGAACCGAATTACCATGAATCTTCTGAATAAAAATCCGGCAAATCGGTTCCAGTCGGCATCGGAAGTCCTGACAGAGTTTCCCGCTTCAATTTGATACCCATAAGGTTACTATGTCGGTACGAAACATAATCATTTCCAATGTAATACTATTGATGATTGTTTTCATGTGCACGGTTTCCGGCTGCCATAATGACGGGGACCAGACCATCACGGATATTTTTCAAGATTCATTCTATCCCATGATCCTGAAACCCACCTGCGAGATTCATCCCGGCGATCCCGGCGATTATGCCCGGTACTGCCGACGTGGCTGGAGCGATCCTGAACAGGAGGCTGCGTGGGTCAAGGACAAAACCGCCCGGTGCATTTTTCATGTCCCGGTTCCCCGAACAATTGAGTGTGTGATGGATCTTCGGTCCCTGTGCAGCCTGGGTACGCCTCAGGTGATGACGGTGAGTGTGGGGGAAACCAGGGTGGCAACTCTCAATTTGAAGGAAATTTTCCAGGAACACCGGTTTACCATTGACCGGAATCTCCTGGAACCGGGGTGGAATACCATGACCTTTCAATGTAGCCGGATTGATACACCCGAATCACTGGGTCTCAGCCGGGATCGCCGGACTCTGGCCGCATTTATTCGAGCAATAAAATTTAAACCAAATTTACCCCTGCCGGATGATTCCAACGATCAACCTGACATTGAGTTTCCGGAAAAATATGCTGTGCTGAAACCCGGAACCGTATACCGTATGATCGTACCGGCCAAGGATAATGCCGTTCTGACTCTCAATCTGAAATCCAATTCAGAAAAACCGGCACAAGCACTGCTCACTGTCCGCCAGGACGGCGCTATCGATGCTCACGGACCTGCTCTGATAATTCGAAAATCATGGGATATACCGGTCCGGGAAAAACGATTTCGGGTATCCATTAACCCCGAAAATTCCGAACCCATACGGATCCTTCTTGAAAATAATGGTCTTGAGGATGTTGGGTTCCGGGGTGAATATCAGGAGCGGATAACGGTGCCGGATCCGTGGCGTGAATTAACTGAAGATATACCGGCACAAAACCTCCCGGACCATCTGTTTGTCGCCGTTCCTGATGCACTTGCACCGTCATTTCCCGGAGCGTGTGGTAATCCGGATGCATACACACCGTTTATGGATCGGATGGCACGGACCGGCGATCAATGGTCTGCCGTTCACAGCACTGCCTCGTATACCGTGACGTCGGTGGCGGGGATGTTGTCCGGGACGTACCCAGGTGAACACGGGGTCTCCGGGATCGGTGACCGGCTCAATGCCAGGCTGAACCTGGTGTCCAGTCGGTTTGCCCGGCAGGGATATCGAACCCATGCCGTATCAGGGATGCCTACGGTCTCCAGCCTCTGGGGATTCGCCAGGGATTTCGACCAGTTTCACGAATTGAGCCGCATGACAACTGAACCGGTTTCAGGCAGAGATCTCTTGGATCATGTCCTGCTGTCAATGGATGATTATCTGGAATCCCGGAGTTTCGTCTATCTTCACTTCCGGGAACCGCATTCCCCTTACCATCCGCCTCGCCCGTTTGACCGGCTTTGGGGTGAAACCGATTCCGGTTTCGGGACCATTGAAGGGCTGCGGGATCTGGACCGGACCGGCGGCAGGGCTGATCCCGGCACTGTCAGTACCGTCAGAAACCTGTACCGGGGCCAGGTGGCTTTTGTCGACCGACTCCTGGAAGATCTCTACTTTGAGATTTGCCGCCGGCTTCCCCGGGACAGCGATTTTGCTTTCATGGTTATCTCGGATCATGGCGAAGCGTTTGGGGAACACGGTCGATTCGAGCACAACTCCACGGTGTACGGGGAAATGGTCGGCGTTCCGGTGATTCGGGGCACCGGTCCCCAGGAAAATAAAACCGGGCATATCCATCCTCAACCGGGATCGAACCGCGATATGTACAATATGCTGATGAATCCCCAAAATCCACCGGGGACCCAGGAACCGATCTGGCACCGGTCCGCTGGAAACGATCACTATCTCACCGGTGTCCGTCTGGGTGACTGGCATTACATCGAAGGCGGCTATTACGTGTCCCGGGAGTTATACCATCTGGTATCTGATCCCGGAGAAACCGTGAATCGCATTCACGATTTTCCGGTCATGGCTGATTGGTTGCAGAGTAAGATGCTGTCCATTTCCGGCACCCGGCAGCAGACGGGTGAACCGACGGTCCCAATCCCTCTGGATCAAGATACTGAATCCCGGCTGCGGGCGCTGGGATATCTGGATTGATTGTCTGATTATGAACTGGTTAATGGCAAAACAGTGGTCACCCTATATCGTGGGGATGGGGATTGGCATCCTCAGCTGGTTTACCCTCCTGGTTTCGAAAAATAACCTGGGCTGTTCCACAACATTTGCCCGGACCGCCGGAATGATTGAACAGATTTTTCGAAAAAGAAAAGTCAGTCAACGGCCCTATTACCAACTGTTTCCTCCGATAATTGACTGGCAATGGATGCTGGTGTTTGGCATTGTGATCGGTGGCCTGGCGTCAGCACTCCTGTCAGGTGATTTTGCCTGGCAGTGGATCCCGCCGTTCTGGGCCGGGACTCACGGGGACAGCCTGTTTTTGCGTCTGGGTGTGGCACTGGCAGGCGGTTTCTGCCTGGGATTCGGTGCCCGCTGGGCTGACGGATGTACCAGCGGACATGGTATAAGCGGGGCTATGCAACTCTCCCTGGCCGCGTGGATCTCAGCAATCTGCTTCTTTGTCGGTGGCATAATCACCGCTATGCTCGTGTATCGGATGCTCCCATGAACAGGCAATCACCGGTGCAAGCGAAGAAAATTCCCCGAATACCCGGTGTTTTCTTTGGATTTATCTTCGGATTTCTCCTTCAAAAAGGCGGCGTGGCGAAATACGAGGTGATCATGGGACAACTTCTGCTCACCGATTTCACAGTCGTGAAAATCATGTGTACCGCCATGGTTACCGGGATGATCGGCGTTCATCTCATGAAACGTATGGGATGGGTTGAGTTTTCACTCAAAGCCGGCTCCATGGGTAGAAATATACCCGGCGGTCTCATCTTCGGTGTGGGTTTCGGACTCCTGGGTTTCTGCCCCGGAACCATCGCAGCAGCTGCCGGAAGTGGGTATCTGGATGCAGCAGTGGCCGGCCTGACAGGAATGATTCTCGGATGCGGCGCTTTTGCTGCTCTATATCCGAAAATCAATGAGAAATTTCTGAAGTACAAATATTTTGGCGAATTGACCCTCCCGGAACTGCTTAAAGTGAATACCGCTCTCGTTGTCCTGATGCTCTCATTTATGATTGTAGGGATGCTAATTGCTCTGGAATGTACCGGGCTGTAAGATTCCGTCAAGTTAACCAGCCCCGAACCCTCCAAATATATATTAAACACAAGCACTTACACATGAGCAACAAAAATTGTCCCTTGACACCTGTCTGAAATAATTGTATTAATGAAGTAGGACACTAGTTCATTGGGACATTTATTGGAGGGTTGTCCGTGACGACTTCATTCAAACTCGATACCCGGAGCGGGGTACCCTACTACCGGCAGATTATCGACCAGGTGAAAACGGCAATGGCCACGGGTTCGTTGCAAGCCGGGGAGCGTCTACCCACGGTGCGTCAGCTTGCGGTGGATCTTTCCATCAATCCCAATACGGTGAGTCGGGCGTACACCGAGCTGGAACTCACGGGGCTGGTGGAGACACAGATGGGGTCCGGTACATTTGTGGGCCATCAGGAGGTTCGCATGGATGATCTGGAACGGCGCCGGATGCTGGATCAGATCTGCCAGGAATTTCTGGCGAAAATATCTTCATACGGATTCACACTTGAAGATGTTGTGGACAATTTATCACAGCGGAAAAGCCGCTAGGGAAGGAGAGAAATCATGGGAAAACTAAAAAAAGAGTTCAAACTCGGTGCATTGGAGCAGTTCGCAACCAGTTTCCACGCGGATTTCCGGTTTGGTCCCATCAATATCATGTGTCTGCTGGCGATTACCGTGGCGGGGTATGTTGTTCATCTCTTTATGTACTCATTTGAGTTGCAGACAGTGATCACCATGGTGACGGCAGCCCTGGCTCTGGCGGTTTTTTTCCGTATATCTCAGATATGGGAAGCTTCCCTGGTAATGACGGTTCTTGCGGCGTTGTTTATATATTTACGGCACCGGCCCGAAAGCATGGTCATGGTGATTACAATCATTGTCGCCGGGTTGTTTGCGCCGGGAATCCAGATGGCGTATCAGTGGGAGAAAGCTGTGATTCTGAGGTTCGGCGGCTTCCGTGGGTTGAAGAGTTCCGGTCTGTTTTTCCTGATTCCCATCATCGATAAAGTTGCCAATTACGTGGATCAGCGGATCCGGGTGACGGATTTCAATGCGGAGACGACGCTGACCCAGGATACGGTGCCGGTGAATGTCGATGCTATCGCTTTCTGGATGGTCTGGGATGCTGAGAAATGCGTATTGGAGGTGGAAGATTATGTCCGTGCGGTGACGCTTTCAGCCCAGACGGGGTTACGGGACGCCATAGGAAAACACGAACTGGGTGAAATGCTTTCGCATCGGGACAGCCTGGGTCGGGAAATTATGGAGGGTCTGGCCGCCAAAACCAACGGTTGGGGTATCACGATCCAATCCGTTGAGATCAGGGATATCATCATTCCCCAGGGTCTGGAAGACGCCATGAGCAAGAAGGCCCAGGCGGAGCGGGAACGTCAGTCACGGATTATTCTGAGTACTGCCGAGATGGAAATTGCCGAGAATTTCGCCAATGCATCTCTCCATTACAAAAACAATCCGGCAGCGCTTCATCTGCGGGCCATGAACATGATATTCGAGGGTCTGAAAAAGAAGGGATCCATGATTATCGTACCCAGCACCGCTGTTGAAACTATGGGGCTGGGCGCCATGGGAGGACTCACGTCTTTCGATCGTATTATGGCGGATTCACAAAGTAACGATGGTTCAGACCCGGGTCCTGAACCCTTGTCCAAGGGGGAGAGTGTGAGTGCTAAGTAACTGAGATTCTAACGGTACTGTCGCTTAGCACCTGATCCGATGCATCAAACCATTTGATCAATTCATCCACCATTGTAAACTGCAACTCATACTCACCCGGTTCATCAGGCACAGTGAAAGGTGTTTCAAAGAACACCCTGTCTCCCGGGAGCACGTCATAAGGTAAATGCAACCGGTCTAACTCATCAAATGATTGAAACGGTGATGGAAGTTTTCTATATCTGAGTGCAATATTAACACGCCCGGCACCCACTTCATGTATCAGGGAGGAGAGCCACAATGTATCACCTGTGTTTTCCAGGGCGACCGGTATTTCTAGGGTATCCCCGGCAGAAACCTGGAAATAGGTTTTCTCCGGAATCCAACGATATTCCAGTTTCCCGGGCGTTTCACTGTCATGCCCGTTGTACTTCTTGCTACCGGGCATATAATAGCAGAGTTTTTCATGGCAGATGCTGTACATCCCCCTGCCGGCAAGGCCGTCTCGCAGGGCCTTGTACCGCGACGAGTTCCAGGCGTTTATGAAGGATGTTTTATTTATCGAGCCCAGTTCATACCAGGCGGTTTGGCAACAGGCCCGTAGAATCCCATTGGGATCAATACTCGTAAATACCCAGGGAGCCTCACAGCGGAAATTCGGCTGCTGACTAGGAAATGGTTCCCGGATCGTTCCATCCACACTCAATTCCGGCAACTGATTTGGTGGGTAGCCCTGTTCTTGGTTATCTTCAAATATACGGGAGGGTACTTTCAAGTCATGGCGATCGGTAACAAAAGTGAATGAAATACCTGCATCATTTGCCACTGCCCTGGATTCTTCCAAAACCCGTCTGAGTTCCTTCCCGTCCTCCGGGGTTATCAGCATGGATTTTATGTCATAGGGGCTTTGTTCATTGAAACCGAAGGGTGTAGTGAATCCAATGCTGTGAAATCCCAATTCAGCAACAAAGCGAACCAATTCAGGCACCTCATGTAGATTCGGCTTCATAATAACACAATTGATATTTAACTTGGGACCGGTACCCTTCCTTCGCCGGTAGTCTGCAAGAAATGTCACGTTCTTCATAAATTGTTCCGTATTAAGACCACAACGAATTTTCCTCAGAGTTTTCGGCTTACAGGAATCCATGGAAATGGTTATCTCGGTCATGGGCAAATCTACCAATTGCTTTGAAATTTGCTCCTCCATAAGGCTCGCGTTGGTGATTATTTTCCGGTATGTAAAGGGTGTTTGTGAAATAATATGTATCAACTCATCAAAATGCGGGTGCAGCATAGATTCACCTGAACTGCCTATAAGAACATGGGAGCAGTATCTGAGGACGCTCTTTTCGAGCCGGCGCAACATGTGTAAAGGCATATGGCGGCCTTTACCATAAAACTGCTCTCTGAAACACATCACACATTTCAGATTACAGCAGGTTGTTACATCAAGTTGAACGCTCCATGGCCGACTGAACAAGAATCGTTTCCTCCGCTTGAACTCATAGTCACTTAAACGACGATTTAATATTTTGATATGTTTCGAAAGATAATCATTCATGCATAATATTATTGAATATTTAAGGTGATTATTCAAGTTCGCTCATGGATTCTTTCTGATGGATGACTGTCCTGTCTTGCGTCCTGCTATCCTGAGCGAATTCATTTCCAGTTTGATAAATTAAATCACATTACGTTATGATTAATCATCATCTGCTGACAGGTGTTAGGTGAGGAATGATAGAGTTTAACTTTGATATCTATGAAAAAGCATTTCAAGAAAGCCAGCTTCGTATTCTTCTAATTGGCGGTCATGCATTAAAGGCTTATGGATTTCAATCTGGATATTGATGTAATGCTTGTCACTCAAGATACATTCGATAGTTTATATAAAAATAGCATCGAATTTAAAATCCAAAATAGTTCATGGCGTGCACCATGTGCAAAACATTTAATCGCAATGAAATTCCATGCAATTAATAACAATTCAGAGCGTCTGTCACGAGACATCGCTGATGTGCATGAGATCTACTGTAGAACGGATGGCGTTGTCAGTAAAAAAGAGATTTTGGAGTTATGCGAGATTTATGGAATGAAGAAATTCAGAACGCCTTGAGGAATATTTTTAATGGAGAAACTTAATTTTCCGGATGGGAAAAAGTTTAATGAGTTACCTCCCACGGGTGCACATATGTCAATGACTGAATATCATGAGTGGATCCTCTATATGGCAAATCATTTCTTTACGATCAAGGAATTGCGTCAACTGCAAAGAGACTCAAAACTTCGGGCGAATCGTGTCCCGTTTCGATTAAAAGATCCAATTGAAAGAAGAATCAAGTAAGACTACCCGAATGTGGTGTCTTTGCCACCACCAGCATATTCCCGGCCAGGGGCCGGAACGGCAGTTTCAGGTACAACCGCGTCAGGAGCACTGACTGGGGCAGCCGCGATTTGAAGGAATAGGGGATAAACCGGCCCTGAACGTCTACCAGACTGAACTTCCGTGACACCATGTAATCAGAAAAACTCAGGTGTGAGAATACCTGGACATGTGTGTAATCATCGAAATAATGCCGGGCGATATACTTGAAGTTGGGCAGCAGTGTGATCACCGTTCCGCCGGGCTTTAAGATCCGGTGCAGCTCATCGGAGACATGATTCAGTTCTTCCCGGGTGAGATGTTCGTACAGGAAACTGGAAAAGACCACATCAAAATATTTGGTTTGAAACGTGGAGAGATCCGTGCAGTTACGGATATGGCAGGTAACACTGTCCGCCGCGTGTTTTTCCACGATATCCGAGACATCAAGGGCGTGTTTTTCCCGGCCCCTGACCTGATTGATAAAGGAGCAGTATCCTGCACCCAGTTCAAGGATTACCGCATCATCCGGCACGTAACGCTGCAGATATTCCGTGATCACTTTCCAGATGGCATCCCGTTTGGGTTCGTAGCTTAACCGAGTGGAAAAATATGCATCGTTTTCAGCCATGACTAACTCCAGAGGCGATGTTTCAGGTACGACAGGAAAAATTTTGCCTGAGTAAAAAACATGCCGAAATTACCGTCTTTCAGTCGACCGGCAATATAACGGGGCCGCAAGTAGTATGATCGGAATGCCTTTTTCGCGATCTTCTCCAGTGATTCATAGGATACCACACCGGTATAGGCGTTGGGAAAGAGTGCGCCCCCCAGTTCCGCTTCCACTTCTGTGTGAAAATCGGTGCCGGGATAGGGGAGAGCGATGTGGAAGGAGGCGAATGTCGGGTTCAATTTCTTAGCGAACCGGATGGTTTCTTCCATTTCAGCGATGGTTTCCGTAGGTAATCCGAACATGAAGAAACAGACGGTCTGCATGCCGACGTTCCGGGTCGCACGCAGCCCTTTCTCCACCTGCTGGAAGGTGATGCCTTTATGAAGCTTTTTCCGGATCCGGTCCGAACCGGTTTCCACGCCGAAATGGACGATTTTACACCCGGCCAGCTTCATGAGTTTCAGCATGGGTTCATCCACGGAATCCGCCCGGGTCTGACAGCACCAGGCAAGGGGTGTTCCCCGTCCGATGAGATGATGACAGACTGTTTCCACGAGTTCCCGGTTGATGGTGAACTCCAGATCAATAAAATATGCGGTCCGGGCTTTCACCTCGTCGATGATATAATCCACTTCCCGGATGAATTGGTCCGTCGATTTTGTCCGGAACCCGTCTCCATACATCGTTTTGACACAGAACATGCATTGGAACGGACAACCTCGGGAGGCTTCCAGAAGAGCGAATCGCGGTCCCAATACCTCATAGTTGTAACGGTTCAAATCGATCAGATCGTATGCCGGCAGTGGCAGCGTGGTCAGGTCCAGGGGCGGCCGTAGTCCGGTATCCGCGAGTTTCCCATTCCGCACCAGGGTCAAACCGGGAATTTTTTCCAGGGGTTTCCCCTGGCAGATTTCCAGAACCGCGCCTTCCGGCTCACCTCGAATGAGAGCGCTTACGCCGGTGAGATCCATGATTTCCCTGGGCCGGACAGAGCCGTGTGTACCCATGAGGTAGATTTCTTCAAATTCTTTCTTCAGCCTGAAAATGGTTTTTGTAAAGGGTTTCAGGTTGAGATTGGGGCACTGCCATCGATCCAGGGACGCCGATGTGATGAAGATTTTGTCGTGTCCCTTTGCCCGTTTCGCTACCTCATCCGGGTCAATACGTTCAGCGCTGGCGTCCAGAACAGTTACTTCAAATCCGTTTTCCCTGAGCAGTGCGGCGCAGTTCAACATGGAAAGGGGCGGCCAGGTGCGATTATACGTGGATTCCCCGGGATCAATGGGATACTCCCAGCATGGTTTCAGAAGTAGGATTCTCATGGACCGTCCACGTATCCCAGCGCTCGAAGCTGTTCTATGGAGTCCGGATCCGGAAGCCTGGGCGGCTGACGGTCAGGTGGATCGGTGATGCGTATATAATTACTCAGCCTGCGCAGCAATCGGGAACTCCTTTCGAAACCGGGTTCCGTCACCGGTTCGTTTTCTCCGGGATCAACGGTCAGATCAAAGTAGCGTCCTCCGGTATCCGGGGAAAGAATCAGTTTCTCCCCGGTGGTACGAATGGCGCGCTCCTTGGCCCGTATGCGTTCATTGGACGGGCTGTGAGCGAAAGTATATACACCTGCACCGGATTCGCAATAATAATCAGTATCAGGGACCGGTTTACCATCTAGAAGATGGCTCCGGAGATTCCGGCCGTCAGTGGTGAGATCCGGCGGTGTCATACCCAGGAGATCCAGTGTTGTCGAAAAGATATCGATGAGTCCGGTCTGGCCGGCCACAAGGGTACCGGCAGGTATAAGTGTCGGGCAGGCAAACCCCAGGGGTACCCGCACCGAAGGATCAAAGATGTGGTCACCGTGAGAGAAATAGTAGCCGTGCTCATCCAGGGATTCCCCATGGTCCGCCGTGAGCACGATGAGCGTATTGTCCAGCCGGCCCGTTGCTTCCAGCACATCCAGCATTTTACCCAGGGCGTGATCTACCGCAGCGATCTCGCCGTCATACCGGGCGGTGAGTGTCTTTACTGTTTCCGGATCCGGCCGTTTCCCTGGTGCGTTCATCGCCACAATGGCTTCAATAGACGGATCTACCGATGCGGTTGCTCCTTCATACAGCCGGTCAAAAGGTGCCGGTGGCGTATAAGGAGCATGGGGATCGTAAAAATGGACCCAGGTAAACCGGGGTGAATCCGGTGTCCGGTTCCACCAGGAGAGAACGCTGTTCAGTGTGTCCCCGGCTGATCTTTCGGCAGGTCGGAATCGGCCGTATTGTGTCAGGGGGCGGATCAGTGTGCTTCGATAGAATAACGGCTCCAGTTTTCGCGGTGTGAACAACTGATCGTAAAGGGTGAAACTCCTGCCCAGACCCGACACTTCATGGATCACCGGAAATGCGCTGACAAATGCCGCGGTGGCATATCCCCGGTCTGCCAGAACATCGGTCAGAGTGGGAACATTCCGGGCAATGGGCACCGCGTTGAACCGGCTTTCATGGCCGGGGGGATTGCGACCGGTGAAAATCGATGCGTGGGCCGGGGATGTGACCGGTATACCGCTGACTGTGTCCACACAAAGAGCGCCTCGGCGGAAGATCCTGTCCATGTGGGGAAGATAGGCGGTGGGATAACCGTATGCGGAGAGATGATCCGCCCGGCATGTGTCCAGGCTGATCAGCAGCAGATCAGGTGCTGCTGATCCTGGTTCTATGGTTGCTTCGATATGAAATGAATGGGTATCGTCAAAAATTGGCGTGCTCCAGCCAACAATATCGATAAGAATCATGGCGACTGTCACTCCGGTAAGAACCGCATACATCGGTCGGTTTCGGAACAGACCGCCCAGGAAGAACAGAAATCCAAGAACAATTCCGCTGCATGCGATAGCGATGCTGTAAGTGATGGTACACTGCAGCAGCAGCCATGAAAATGATGCAGCGCCATGAGGACAGGGATATCCTCGATAGAGTAGAATGGCTTCTGTGATGCCACGGATAGCCCCCGGGATTAATCCCGCCGCCAGGACCGCACCCGTTATTTTCAAACGATCCATCATTTCAGTATCTTAAAACTCCTGAATTCATCGATTAACCGGGCGAACCTCGTGTCCGTCCGGTAAATCAATTTGTCCCGTCATGTTGTATTTTCCCTCTATCCCTCTATTCTTCTGTTCGTCTCTTCCTCATTTCCTCCATTATTCTCCTTCTTATACCTTGACTCAAATTATTTTTGCAATTAATCTCCCCTGGAACTTACCTGCGAAGGAGGAAACGTATGTTTTGGTTCATTTTTATTATTGCAATCGCAGCATTGATCATTGGTTTGATAAATCGTTCCGCAGCTCGACGGCTGGGTGAAGATATCGATGAAATCCGCGCATCTCAATTTGAACTGCGTACCAAACTCAAATCCGTTCAGGCGGATTTAAACCGGAAACTGGCCATGGTGCATACCGCCGCTCTGCGTGCCGGAGGCGAAATCCCCGAAAATCGTATCCCGTATTACATCACCGGTGAGTGTATTTCCTGTGGATCATGTCTTCCGGAATGTGCGCCCAATGCCATCACCGAGGGATCTATTTACGAGATTGACCCGTCCCTGTGCGTGGCGTGTAAGAAGTGTGCCGATGTCTGTCCGGTGGGAGCGTGCCTGCCGCTGTCCTGATCCCGAGAAGACAAGTCTACTGAATAGTTACCTATTCTTTTGCATCCTTCATGTTCTGAATAAAGATGAATTTTGTTTTGCCCATCTGAATGATATCCCCGGGTCGAAGGTGTGCCAGAGTGACGGGGAACCCGTTTCTGAACGTGCCCCAGGTACTTTTCAGGTCCCGGATAACCACGTACTGGTTTCCGTAAATTTCAATCTGGCAGTGTTCCCGTGAGATATTGGAATCCTGGAGATTGATACTGCAGCCGGTCTTCCCAATCATTACCTTGGGTTCTTTTAACGGGAAGGTTGTTCCCTGTTCCGGTCCCTCAGTGATCCCGATCATGAAATCAATATTATAGGGGAGTTCGGCATAGACACCCTGGAGACGTGCTTCCAGGTCCTGGGGTGACATATCGTCGGAACAGTCATATGTATCAAAGAACGCCTGGGTGGAACTCTGCTCAATATCATCCTGCGATTCGTCCTGAACACAGATCACGTCACCCGTCTCCTGTTTGATCAGAATACACGTTCCGCTGCACTCATCACACTGGAACTTCGCACCACCGTCAGGAATGGGTAGCAGTTTAAATTCATAATATTTGTTACAATGCGCACAATTAAAAGAAATCATAGCAGGTCTCACTTTGATCCCCATTATAACAAATCATGATTTGTTTATTCAAGTTTAAATCAGGATCCCGCGGTGAAATCAGCATTTTCCCGCATCATATCCAGATATCCCGGCAAATCGTCAATGGCATGGGTCCTGTATTTTTCACCGATAACACCGTCTCTTAACAGATCACCATCAAGATAGAACGGAACGGCCAACAGCCTGGAATCAGTGACGGTAATTTGAATATCAAGACCGGTCACGTCCACTTTTCGATCTATAATTGCCAGTACGAGTGTTTCGATGAGTTCACCGGCCTGGGAATCGGGTTTCCGGCACCCGCTGATAAAACAGTGATCCCCGGTGGTGTGTATTTCGGGTATCCGTTGAGTGATCATCAGGCTGATGTTGCCGTATGCTGCAAAACTGTGCATCTTGAATGCGGCGATAAACACCCGGTTCAATCCCGATTGCATCGCCCGGGCACGTTGCTTCGCGTCGTCTGTCCGATACGTGATGTCCACTTCAAATTCCCAGAAAGGCAGATGTATCAACTGCCCGGGAAATTCCTCTTTGGCACGAACCCGTGGGAAGCCCAGCATTTAAGATG
>SWBY01009771.1_pt2 | contig 26895 bp, 22 predicted proteins | sample 4693071 | NCBI WGS metagenome assembly SWBY01 (sample SAMN10267273, study PRJNA491770) | bioreactor metagenome | isolation source: DHS bioreactor inoculated with marine methane seep sediment | place: Japan: Omine Ridge, Nankai Trough | collected 2006-05-06 | reverse complement strand
GTGATGCATCGAAACGCAAGGATGCGGCGTTCAATTTTTTAAAGAAACAGCCGGTGGGCAATGCCGTACTGATTCTTAAAGCCATTGTGAGTGATTCTCTTGAAAATGAGGCTTCCAATGGGCTGTTCAGTATGATTCTCAATCTGCCTGCTTTAATGAAGGTCATGGGGAAGCCGGGGTTTTCTGCGGTGTCTGATCAGCTTAAATCGTCAGATGATCTGGGTTCAAGCTGGGACATGATATTGAATCTTCAATCTCTGGATACCGAAGAGATCATGGTGCTTCAGGCCCGGATGAATGTTTTGCTTCAGGTCAGCCTGATGCTGGATTTCAAATTGCGTGAATCCGGGTATCCGGTCCTTGAGCGATCGCTCATTGAATTACTCCAGGTGGCGCGGCGGGATTTAAACACGGAGGATCTGGTGATGGAGGTTCACCAGGGTGATTTCCCCTCAGGATCCTGGGTATATCTGGAATCGATTCTGGAGGAGGCTGATTTCATTCCGGATGAGGATAAGACGTTTCGGCTTGAGATGACCGAGAGTGCTGTTACGCGACTGGCTCTGGGTGAAAGTGTGGCGTCCAGGAAGAAAAGCCAGGTTGTTTCCTCCCGGATGTCCGATACCATGATGGTTCGCCAGACGGAAACTTTGATCAAACGAATCATGCTGGTAATCCGGGGTTACAGCATGTACCCCCCCGATCATCCGGGTTTGCCGCCCATGATTGAAGCATGTCTCACTTCCATTCAGGCACTGCTGTCCGGAAAAGAGATTGTCGTGTTGACTCTCATGGGTGGAGAACTGCTCATTAATGAGACCCGGATACGAAAAAAGTCACGGTTTTTGATGGCGTTTTCCGAGGTGCTGGAGGAGCGGAATATATCCAGCATTACCTTCTCGGAAGGCATCCCCGCCACGGAACTCAAACATCTGATTATAATTTTCGTACAGGGTCCCGCCTGGGTGAAAGATCAAGGAGGTGCTGCTGCATATCTCCTGGATAAAAATGCACTTCATATTTCGCTGGATCAGTATCATTACGGCATTGTCTCGGCAGACGGCACCCCTGTTGAAGGTATTACTCCAGGTTCGGATTCACTGGGATATGGTGGATCCGGGACCGGTCCTGGTGGTGGTCCTGGTGGTGGTCCCGGTGGTGGTCCCGGCGATGGTTCCGGGGGTGTGTCCCGGGTGCGTCAGGGGCCCAGTCCTGAGATGATTCTGATGAAAGAAATTGTTTCCCGGGTTTCCGGTGGGGAGGGTGTGAAGTCCATACCCGATGCTGAGCTTGGCGGGCTGTTCAAAACGGTATTGGATGGGGGCATGGAAGACAGTGACCGGTACAGACGGACTCTGGCGGAACTCATCATTTCCCTGGACCCCGATTTTCTGGAACGGATGATTACGGACCAGAAAGAAATTCAGAATCGCATTTCATGGTCTGCCAGTCGCCGGGTTATTGAAAAATCCATTGCCGGTTTGAAGTCTGATGAAGCATCCCAACGGTATAAAGCCCTGGAAGTGCTCAATGAAATGGGGAAACTGGCTGTTGTAAGGCACAAAGATTCCAGTACCCGCCAGATACTCATCCAATTATCAGAAAGACTGCTGCGACAGGAATCCGACCTGGATATGTGTGTTCGGATCGGTGATATCCTTGCCGATCTCATGCGTCGGGTCGTGGAAACCGGAAAACTAAAACTGGCCGGCACCGTGGTGGAAGCATTTCGCAATATGCTGGACAAACTGAAACAGGTCCCCGGGAAAACGGAAGAGTTGGAGTTCCGGCTGGAAACAATTGAGCGGATGTTTGAAAATATCTCCCAGGAAAGTACGGTTAGATATCTCGTGGATCAGATGGAGCGCAGCGGAAAACGTGTCTCGGAACGATCACTGAAAATACTGGGATCCCTTCGTACCGAGACAGTTGCGTTGAACCTTTTGAAAGTTTTTGTTTATGGCAGCCGCCGGGTTCGTGGCCGGGCGTATGGTGTGTTGGTGGAAATGCCTGAAACATCCGGTGAAGTCATGAAGTGGAAACTGGGATCTCTACATGATCGGGATATCTTTCCCCGGGTACCCGGTAATCGTTCGGCACTGGTGGATGAAGCCTGGTATCAGGCCCGGAACGCCCTGGGCGTACTGGCAGAAGTATGGTTTTCAGGGGCGGAAACAGTTTTTCAGCAGGCATCCCAGGATCCGGATTTTCGGGTTCGGAAAGAAGTACTTACGGTCATGGCAAAAGCCGGCCGGACGGAAATATATGAGATTGCACAGAATCTTCTGGATGATTCCGACGAAAGTGTCCGGTCCCTGGCGATTTCAGCACTGAGTTCCGCTGCCGGTTTTATCGGGCAGAGTGAATTGATGGAAGTGTTTCTGGTCCATTCAACCCATCGCAGGGAAGTAATTGATGCCCTGTCCAGGATACGCACGGAAGAGTCCGGCAATTTTCTCCTGGAATCACTGCGGCTCCAGGACAGGGAACTGAGGAAGCTATTTCTGGATAACCCTGAACTCCATCAGGTGGCGATCCGATCGGTTGCCCGATTTGGTGACGAAGAGGAATTGTCGGAGCTGAAGCGGTTTCAAAAACGGTTGAATAACCCGGTAATGTACCTGTTCCACTATCCCCTGGGATGGGTGTTCCGGTCCGGCCGCATCCGTATAACGGTCCGGGATACTATCACCCGGTTAAAACGTCAGTTGAAATAGTCGGCGCAAAGGCTATTCCGTCCAGCCGAAAGTCCATGTATCCAGGTTTGAATAGAGCCCGTTGATCCCGGGATCTGTTATGGCTGCATAAAAGATAATATCCGTGGCGGAACCCGCACCATTGGGCCAGTTGAATTCAGGAATCACCGTAACTTCGGTATCTCCGGAAGCAAACGATGGATAATCGCTAAGATAGTTGTCATAAGCGGAAAATGAAGGTGCGAAAAAATAACTGCCGTATACATCGAGGATGACGAACAGGGGATGGTCCGTGAGTGCACCGCCGGTGTCGTTAGTGACGGTGACCGTGCACATGCAGAGACTGCCCGTATAAAACATCGTATCCGGCATATAAAGTGACACCAGGCAGTTGGATGGTCCCTGGGTGGGGGTCGGTACCGGGGGCGTCGGCGTGGACGGCGTGTGATTCCACCCGGCCATCTCAGCCATCAACCACCAGAACGCCCGTCCCTTGAGATTGCAGTTCAGTGCCTTGGAATGATCGCAGTCACAGCTCCAGCAAAGATCCGAATCGGAATGCGCCCCGCACCACTCATCCGCCCAGTTGCCCAGAACCGCCCCGCCGGGTCCATCATAGTAATCACAGGAATCATGGGCGAAATCATAATATGTACCGTCCGGATTGTAACTCTCAATATCAGCGAAATCGAACAGCGTTTTGCCGTTGGCCATGCAGTAATCGCGGATTTGCTGGTTCCGCGCCTTCAGGTTTGTGTAACTCCAGATATCAAGATGACCGGTCATATAAACAAACAGAACACCGGGATAATCGGTTTCAAGCTGGTTCATGGCGTTAAGATAGGTGTTGATGCCGCCTTCAGTATTGTCGGAACAGCCCCCGCACCAGGACCACATCACCACATTCCGGTCATTACCGGGATCATCCAATTGCGCCCGGGTGTCTTCCTCCCAGCCCAGATCACCGGTATGGCCGAGATCACCGCCCACTTCCTGATACGACAGGGCATCACCGGACCCGGAGGGGTTATGGGTGTAAGGGGAACCATAATGGGACTGCAGGTTATCAATCCCCACGGTAATCTGGTTTCCATGAGATGTATGACCGTACCAGACATTGAAATTGGTTTTGGCGGCGTTGATCCACGTGGTCGGCACAGCGCCCAGATCACAACAGTTGTGATCGATAATGATCTGACCCAACACACCGGCGGGACAGATGACCAATACCGTCAGCAGACACAAGAAATAAACAGAATTTACTTTAATATTTTTCATGATAAAACCTCCCCGATTTATATCGGTAACCCACAAAATTTTTCCCCTCAATATCCGTCAGGTTACGTATCACTCCCGGAAATGTCAAAACCAGCCCTGATAAACAGACGGAAAATTTTCAGTATCCTTGCCGGAATCAGCAATTAACCTTACTATTGATTATAGAAACGCTTTCTTTTTTGGAGGGCCTGTCCATGAAACTATCCGTGATTGCCGGGATAATCATGCTGTGCATTGTTTCAGCACCAGCAGTAACATCAGCGGGTTGCGTCGATGCCGGTGGAGATCAACCTGTATTGAGTTATCGGACGGACTCCCTGACCGCTTCAGATATCTGGGCGGATATCGGTCACATCCTCACCATTGAGATCGATATGCGGAATGATGCTTCAGATGTGGGTTCCTGCGGGTTTGCTCTGGACTTTGATACCCGTATGCTGGTCTGGATTGAGACATTCCCCGGGGATCTTGAGCCGCCGACGGGATGGGATCTGTTCCAATGCGCGGAGGTAACTCCGGGCAGGATCGAAGTGACCTGTTCTTCCCAAAATGAATCCATTCCTGCCGGCAGTCTCGGCGCGCTGGCTGTTGTCCGGGTACGGGTGATTTGCACGGATTGTCAGGACCAGGAAACATCTGCCCTGACTTTTCCGTACCTCCTGGGTGATCTGTCGGGATTTGCCGGAATTGACGGCGAGTTCCGGTATGATACGTGAATGAATGACGGGGACGTCAGTCTTGACGGCCAACTCACATCAGTGGATGCCCAGCTTGCGTTCATGATCGTTATGGGCGTGTATATCCCCACTTACCCGGAAGAAACCGCAGCGGATTGCAACGGGGACGGTCACGTCACCGCCGGGGATGCCCAGGCCATCTTCCAGGCCATGCTGGGACTGGATCAATGCCTGTATCCGTTTGATCCGTAACTGTTCTTGGGGGAGTTCCCGGTTCCCTCCGCCGCTGTTCCAGCTATGGCGGGGCAGGCAGAGTTGAGGTTAAGAGTTCCCTTTTGAGAACTCAATGGTGTCACCCTGAGCGGAGTCGAAGGGCCGGGTTCCCGGTTCAGATGTGGTCACCCTGAAGCGGTCACCCTGAGCGGAGTCGAAGGGCTTTGGGAGTGGCTGCAAGTGCTTTTAAATATCCAATGCAGAAGTAAGAAGTGTTGGATACGAGGTAGCTTTGGAAGGAATCAGATATTGAAGCTGAAATAGAAGTCTGTCTGTCTGGTAAATGAGGGTCATCCCGGTTACGTATCGCTCCCGGAAATGTCAAAACAAGCCCTGCTAAACAGGTGGAAAATTTTCAGTATCCTTGCCGAAATCAGCAATAAACCTTACTATTGAATAAGAATATGGATCCAATCAACGACACAAAAAATGGTACCGATCAAAAAACACCACCAAAATGGAAAAAGGGGTGTGGGTGTCTCGCAATCACGGTCATTACTTTACTTGTGATTGCCTTTCTTGGAATTCCTCCCTTGCTGAGATCCCGTATTCGAGCAAATGAAGCGGCTGCCATCGGATCGTTGAAAACACTGGCAGCAGCAGAAACTGATTATAACAATAATTCGAATCCCCACACGTATACGGGTTATTTGAACAAACTGGATTCCGGCGACGGCTTCGGTGTAAGGTTTTTAGATCCTGCCCTCACATCCGGGATAAAATCAGGGTATCGTATCAAACTGGTGGCATCTGACCCGGTCGATGGCGCAAGCTGGTCGTGGTCGGCAACAGCCTGGCCGATTATTTATGGTGAGACAGGTGTCCGGACGTTCTATATTGATGAACATGCAATGATTCGTCATGGTAACATTGGCGGATATCCAGGCACATATAAGCTACCGGCAATCGATGGAACATTGGATTATATGAAAATACTGGAACAGGATTATATTCCCGCGAATACACCGACACCAAGAGATACGCCAACGCCGAGAGATACACCGGTTCCGCCATGGATCCTGTATCCGCTGCATGCGGCTGTCTGGGAATATGACTGCCGGCGATTGAGTGAACTCCTGGATGACGGGTATGATGTTAATGCTCAGGATAAAAGGGGTTTTACACCACTTCACTATGCGGTTGGAACGATTGAGATTGTCCAGTTCCTGGTTTCCCGTGGTGCTGATGTCAATGCCATGGATCAGTTTGATCAATCACCCCTTCACTGGGCGGTTTATGCGGGAACGGAACAGAGTATCCAACGGCATAGTTATCCCTATAAACCCGGCCGCAAACTGGTTGATTTATTAACCGAGGTGGTCACGGATGATCAGAGGGAAGAAATAATTTCCGCCTTGCTTGACGACGGCGCCGATATTGATGCACAAGATTACCGGTGTAGAACACCCCTGCATCTGGCGTTTTACAGCAAATTGAACAAAACGGGTGAATTCCTGATCCAACAGGGCGCAGATATAAGTATCCGTGATTATTCAGAACGAGATGCCATTGAGATACAAAATTTGACACCCATAGCAATTCGGTCACGCAGTTCGAATCATCGGGAATCCGAACCTGCATCGGGAACATCGGGCGCGATTGGGTCACTGAAAACTCTCCGGTAGCGACATTCAAATATTGCTGATTGCTATTGGAAAATTCTTGACAATCCGGAACCAGACCATGCGAATTGTTTTTCCCCGGAAATTCTGGGAGATGCTGAAAACCCGGTGTGTGTAAACGGAATTAATTCGTGAATTCATAATCTACTGAAACCATCGGATCAGTGATCATCAATAGGACGAAGAGTCCGTGTAGGGACTGAATAGAAAGCGCATGTCTGTGATCTTGCTTCATCATCCAATTGAAGTTTTGGTTAAAGATACGCTTAGAAAAAGGCTGGGGGTGAGACCGTGCACCAAAATCGCGATCTCGGGGAACCTCTACTACAAGGAGGTGACTCAAATGTTTGTAAAAATAAATTATAAAACCTCATTTATTGTCTTAATTGCCTTATTAATAACTGTTTTCACTTCGTCTGCTGCGATCATTCGTGTGCCGGCGGATCAGCCCACGATCCAGGCGGGAATCGATGAGGCGGTCAATGGGGACTCGGTTTTGGTTGCGGACGGAACCTATTCCGGTGACGGAAACCGGGATATAACAATTGGCGGGAAGACCATTACCGTAATCTCTGAAAATGGTCCGGAAACCTGTATCGTCGATATTCAGGGTTCGGAAACGGATATGCATAGAGGGTTTTTTTTCTATGCGCCTGGACAAACTGATTCTGCATTGAACGGGTTTACCATAAAAAACGGTTATCGTGCGGAAACCGGTACGGGAGGGTATGGTGGCGCCATCTACTGCGTCCAGTCATCGCTGGTGATCGAAAACTGTATCATCACCAACAACTATGCGGAAGAGGGCGGCGGGTTCTATGTTTTTGAATCCGGAGCCACCATCCGGAATTGTGCTTTCAGCTTGAATCATGCTCTACGAGAAGGCGGCGGTCTTCATGTTTATTCAGCGAATAACATCAAAATCTTGAATTGTTCCTTTAATAGTAATGAGACGGAGTTGGGTGATGGAGGCGGTATGTTTTTTGGCTACGGCGCCGGCATCGTGTCAGACTGTATTTTCGCCAATAATCATTCCGGGAGCGGGGGCGGCGGCCTGTGTATCGGAGGCTCAGACCCGATTGTGACCAACTGCCTTTTCATTGAAAACTCAGCAGCTTTAAAAGGCGGCGGGATCCGTATATACGACTATTCAACGCCATGGATTGTAAACTGTACAGTGGCCCGTAATGTGTCAGACCAGGGGGGCGGCGGGATTAATACAGCGGTCAGCACTCCGGTTATTTTAAGCTCCATCATCTGGGACAACCAGCCAAAGGGTTTGGGTGTGCTTGGGACTACTCCTGATGTGACCTACTGCCTTCTCCAGGAATATTTCGCCGGGGATGGCAACATTTTCGCTGATCCCGTTTTCGTCGCAGGATCAGGAGGCGGGTTCTATCTCAGCCATCTGGCCGCGGGAGATCCCACGGACAGCCCGGCCATCGATGCGGGTCATGCAGAAGCAGAGACCGAATGCTACGAAAGTTCGTCCGGCCAGGTCTGCATGGATGAGTTGACCACTCGGACAGACGATTTGACAGATTCAGGTCCCGTGGATATGGGCTTCCACTACTATCAAAATACGACCGCACCCACACCCACCCCGACCGTCCCGCCGACGCCAACCCCCGCATGCGACACACTGGGATGCGGTGTGTTCATGCCGGCATCCGTGTATCGCGCCGGCGATGACTGCTTCTGTGACATGATCCTGTGCAATCCGGGCGGCGCTCCTTTGACAAACATCGCTATTTTGGGTGTTGTGGAAGTGCTGGATCTGTATTATTGGTTTCTGACTCAAAATATGGAAGAGTTACCCACCGGTGAGACAACAATCCGCGCGATCCCGGCATTCACCTGGCCCGGAGGAGCCGGATCCGGCGTTGCCGGAATCTGGGCGGTTATGATTGATGCTTGGACGATGGAACTTGTCGGGGAGTATGATTTCTTCGAGTTCTCCTGGGAGTAGCGCGACTCCTAAGTTCCGCTGTGGTCACATGCTCCCGGGTTCTGACACTCGATCGACGCTACCTGACCAAACACCACAATGTGATCAAAGCTGATGCAAAACCAGTTGCCAAAAGGCACACAATGTGTCATGATTAGACTATGAAGTTGTTCGATTGGAATGATGAAAAAAACGAAATTTTGAAAAGAGAACGAGGCATCACATTTGAAGAGATTATTTACCATATATCACGCGACGATTTATTAGACCTGATAGAGCATCCGAATCAGGAGAAATATCCAGATCAACGTATATTCATTGTCAATGTTGAAGGTTATGTATGCCTTGTTCCTTTTGTTGAGGATGAAGTCAGGATTTTTCTTAAAACAATCATCCCCAGTCGAAAGATGACTAAACAATACTTTGGAGGCGATTCAAAATGAAGTTAACAGAGGAAGAAAAAGATATTCTGGACTCTGTCGAACGTGGTGAATGGAAACGTGCGCCGAATTTCAAAAGCGAATCAAAGCGATTTCAAGAAGCAGCTCTTGCTACTCTTCGTAAGGACAAACGAGTCAATATCAGGATGTCGGAGCGCGATCTTATCCGTTTTAAAAAGAAGGCCCTGGAGGAAGGTCTTCCATATCAGACTTTGATTTCCAGTATTTTGCATAAATACGTCAATGGACGATTTGTCGAGAAAGTATAGTAATTTAATGTCTACCAGAGGAACATCAATTTCGCATAATAATCACATGCACCTGACAAACCTCCGCAGGCTCCGGTTTGCAGGTGATGCGTAACGTTCCGTGTGCTTGCTATTACGGAGATCAGGGATTGTGTCTCGCCAAATTGCACGGTATTATCCGTACATTGATTTTCTGGTAACAGGCTTTCTGCCGGAGACCAAAGAGTGAACTTCATCAAAACCCTGCAGGGATCTAACCTGCATTTTTCATCAGTCAGACAAAAAATCGGCACCAAGTCAATGATAACGGCCATTGACGTAAAAATTAGAGAAAACAAATTGTTGAAAAATGGCCTTCATTAGCCCGGCATCAATAATTTGCACACCGTTGATTATTAAGAAGTTCAACGATATCCTGACAATCATTGATGAAATAACCGGGCTAATTCGCTTGCCGTTGGCGACTGCGGTTGTCACGCCTGCTGCGGGGCAACCGGCCCGTCAGCCTTGTCGCAGTTGAAGCACAACATTAATCAAACAGGAGCCCTCATCCATTTGCCATAGATACGGAACTCGTATAGGATCGTTAGTATATAGACTGTATCAGGGAGGTAATTACATGAAGCGCAATTGGCTGATATTGATCATTTGTACAGTAATTGTTGGGGGTTTCTCGATCTGTCCGGTTCAAGCATTTGTTTACTGGGTGAATTCTGACAGCGACACCATCGGTCGGGCCAATAATGACGGGACAGGCGTCGACCAGGCGTGGCTCACCGGGTTTACCAGTCCGATAGATGTGGCAGTGGATTTAAATTATGTGTACTGGACGGATATCAGCGCCGGCACCATCGGCCGGGCCAATATCGACGGATCAACCCCCGATTACAACTGGATCACTCTGACCAGTTACGCCCTGGGGATCGTGTTCAATGCCAATTATATCTACTGGACCAGTCCCAGTACCAACGCAATCGGCCGGGCCAATATCGACGGAACCGGTATCAATGAGACATGGATTACCGGCTGTTCGCTGCCTCAAATAGTCAGTGTCGGGCCGCTGTTCGTCTACTGGACCAACTGGACCTCGGATTCCATCGGCCGGGCCGGTATCGGCGGTCTCAATGTAAACCAGAACTGGATCACCGCCTGTTCCGATCCCTCGTCGGTGCTTTCCCGGTCGACTTATATTTACTGGACCAATGCGGACTGGGGGACCATCGCCCGGGCAAATATTAACGGTTCCGATCCGGATACGGCCTGGGTGACCCCCGGCAGCAGCCCCAACGATATCGTTACGGACGGCACCTATCTTTACTGGACCATGCCGTTTGCGGACACCATCGGCCGGGTGAACCTGGACGGGACCGCTCTCAATAATTCGTTGATTACCGGGTGCAGTTATCCCAACGGCATGGCCGTTGACACTCTCGCCGCCACGCCAACTGAGACACCGATGCCAACCGTGACATCCACGCCCAGCACACCGCTCCCCACTGCCACACCCATACCCATTCCCGCCACCGGCGCCGTCGGTGCAGGCTTACTGCTGATATGTCTGGGTGTACTTTTGGGGGGAAACCTGTTGAGACGGCAGTGATGGTAATTTGGTAAATTGCTGAGTTCGAACGTATATACAGTGAAACATGTGTTCATACCGGCATCATCCGGATTCTGAGTTGACTCAGTTTTTGCGTTAAAGTACATACTCTTCTTTAAGACGGTCAATTCCGTTATGATAACATTCTGCGCCTGGGCGCTTTAAATTTTGGGGATTGTTTGATGACAGATTCACCATTTTCTGCAGAGGAAGAACACGGTCTTGCCAACTATAGAATGGATCTCCGTTATGATGGACAAAATTATTACGGATGGCAGCGCCATAAAGACAAACCAACCATTCAAGGGGCATTGGAAAATGCTGTAACGGCATGCTTTGGATTGCGGTCTAATGTGGAGGGCTCCGGCCGAACCGATCGTGGATCGCATGCACTGGGACAGGTTGCGACGATTCATCTTCCGGAGGATATTAATGAAGCAGCAGCTGTTGTAAATCTTAATAATGCGCTTGGCAAAACGATTGAGGTTACGAGCCTTCAGAAGGTGTCTGCTGATTTTCATGCCCGGGCTTCTGCCATAGGCAAGTGTTACCGCTATAAAATTTGGAATCATGTCGATTTGCCGCCTGAAATGGAAGGAAAAGTTTGGTACATCCCTGCAAAACTGGATGTGGAGACAATGCGAAAAGCCTGTCCTTCTTTCGTAGGCAAAATGGACTATGCTTCTTTTGCCAAAGTTCCCAACTTTAAAAGAGCGACCACGATACGAACAGTGTATTCACTTGATCTCAGGCAAGACGACGCCTCTTTGTGTTTTTCAATTATAGCGGACGGCTTTTTATACAAAATGGTACGGAATATTGTTCGCGCGCTGGTCAAGGTAGGAGAGGCAAAGACATCAATTGAAGATCTTCCCCGTATTATAAAGGCAAAGGATCGTAAGGCAGCACCTGGCACGGCGCCTGCTTCGGGGCTTTACCTTGATACCGTTTTTTATGATAAAAACAGTCTGAATGCTGCTATTCGAAAAAATCGGGAGGATAATGTAATATAATGAGTGACTTTATCCACCAACGACATAAATTCCCAACTAAGTTAGATCTGCCCCGTGAGTTGATTGTTGCCTGTGTACCGATGCGGAGCAACGTCAACATTTCCCAGATTGCCCGTACGGCCAGTGCTTGCGCGGTGGAAAAAATGATTATCTGTGGTGCCGCATCATTAATTCCAAAAATTGCCCGGGATGCGACATCAGCGCTTTCCATTTCCACCCACCGATCTCTGAGTCCTGTACTTAAAAAACTCAAACAGGATGGTTACCGTATCGTTGGGATAGAGCAGGCATCTAACTCCCAAAATATTCATCACTTTGCTTTTAAACGTCGGACCGTCCTGGTTATAGGGAACGAGCGCCTTGGGATTAAAGATGAGATTCTGACTCAGCTCGATGATGTTATCGAAATCCCCGTGTGGGGATTGCCTCATAGTTACAATGCTGCTTCAGCAGCCAACATGGCTTTGTATGAATACTGCCGCCAATTTCCTGAAGGATAGCACATACACCACTGAAATTCTTATGAAGTATTAAATCGCATCGCAACTTTGAGGAATAGATCCTTCCGTGTCGCGGAGCTTTATGTGTGTTGGGCTTTGCCACAGTTCTACCTGTACGTTAGTTAGTTGTGTCATAGTCAATATGATAAGAAATTTGTTGACAAACTGTAGCCGGTGGACTACAATTAAGATATGATTGAGATCCGGAAAACAGCTGATTTTGCAAATTGGCTTGATCGTTTAAATGATATCCATGCGCGTGCTCGTGTTTTGGTGCGGATCGAGCGATTAGCAACTGGAGATCCCGGAGATGTTAAGCCTGTGGGTGAAGGCGTTTCAGAATTGCGGATTAAATATGGCTCCGGCTATCGGGTTTATTATAAACAATGCGGACGGGAAGTGATTATTTTATTGGCAGGAGGAGATAAACGTACCCAAGCCAAAGATATTAAAATCGCTTTACGCCTGGCACAGAATCTATAGGAGTGAATTATGGCTAAAACCTTCACGACACAGTACGATGTTGCTGAGCATCTTCGTACTACGGAAGAAATGGCTGCTTATCTTGAAGCTTGCTTTGACGAGGCAAATGGTGATGCTGCTTTCATTGCAAAAGCTCTGGGCGATATTGCTCGAGCTAAAGGCATGTCTCAGGTTGCGCGTGATGCCGGTCTTTCGCGCGAAAGTCTTTATAAAGCACTTTCTGGAGAAAGAACTCCAAGCTTTGACACAATTCTTAAAGTGATGGGTGCACTCGGCTTGAAATTGCACGCAGAAGTAATTTGACCAGCAGCCCATCAATAGATTCCAGTCGACCAACCTCCGCAGAGCTACGGCTGGCGGCTGATTTAAAACGTAGAGCAATAAAACAAAGAATGAGAAACCAAAACTTCTCAGCTTAGCGAAGTGAAACGGATTGGGCGAAACCTTCAAAAAGCCCGAATTATGATCAGGAATAAGGCGACGACCCCATAAAATCATCCGGTGACGGCAATGCATGATCCGGGTTCCGGGATTCCCCGGCACTGGTGACGATGACGGCGGATTTTCCGGGGATCGGGCATCGGGTCTCGCATATCCCGCATCCGATACAGAGTGTTTCGATCACATAGGGTTGTTTCACGGTGATTTCTTCACCCTGGTCAGTGAGCACTTTGGCATACCGGAATTTTATGGCTTTGTCCGGGGTGGGGCAGTGTTCTTCACAGACGATGCAGGGGATACCGTCGGCATAGGGCAGGCAGTGATTCTTGTCGAACCAGGCCACACCGATGACGGTTTTCTTCTTTTCCTCCACACCCAATTCTTTAATGGCACCGGTGGGGCAGACCTGACCGCAGAGCGTACAGTTATACTCGCAGTATCCGGCCCGGGCGATGAGGCGGGGCGTAAACATTCCGTCTATACCCGCCTCCAGGAACGTCGGATGGAGGGCATTTCCGATACACACTTTCATGCACTCACCGCACCGGACGCACCGGGAGAGAAACGCCTGCTCCGGCAGTGCACCCGGTGGTCGGATCAGCAGGGGATCCGGTACCCGGTTGGAAGTCCGGACATTCAAAACCGCCGGCAGCACCGCACCTGTCATGGCGGTTCCCAGGAACGCCCGGCGGGTCAGTCCGGTGGCCGGTTGTATTCCTGCCGGTTTTGAAAAGAATTTGAAAGAAATAATGTCCCGGGGGCATTCCGCTGTGCAGTCCAGGCAGAGATTACACGCTTCCGGAGCGATGAACCGGTCATTTCCAATGGCATCCATCCGGCAGGTGGTCTCGCATATCCGGCATTTACCGCAAGCGTCGCTGCCGCCATGCCCTCTAAGGAAACCCACCCGGGAAATCAGGGCCAGCATGCCGCCCAGAGGACAGAGATTTTTACAGAAAAACCGCCGTTCCAGAAGTTCCAGAAGAAAAACGGCCACGAGGATCATGAACGAAAAGACCGTCAGGGCAAACACCTTCTGATCGAAGGGCAGAATGGTGGCTTTCATTGCGGTATAGACCGGTTCGGTCATGGCGTTCAGCACGGCAGGTGCATGATTGTATGTCACGGTGAAAAACGATGCGGCAGCGGCGTTTAAGCCGGGATATACCGCCAGGGTCAGCCCGCGCACCAGGATAGAAAACGGATCCAGATATCCCACCAGGGGCAGCCGGAAAAACGCGGCCACCAGGATAAAAACCAGGAGGAAATATTTCAGTTTCCGGTACGGCTTCCATGACCGGGTTTCCGGCGTCTGTTTCCCGGGTTTAGATCCGGTGAGAAACCGGGTGCAGGACGTGGTAAAATCAAGAAGCGTGCCCATGGGACAGACCCAGCCGCAGAAAAACCGGCCGAACACCAGGGTCAGGATCACCGTGGCCAGGGCCGGAAGCAGCAGGAAAACAAACGTTTTTTCCGCGATGAGCACACATGCCGCAACCAGGGGATCAATCCGGAATATAATATTGACGGCATAGGGAAGATCATCCGTGCCGGCATAATCGGTTTTGATGAACAGGAACGTAAAAATGCCGAAAAAAAGGATCTGGCTCAGGAGCCGCCAGTGTTTCCCTGAAAATCCCTTGAAAGTTTTCCGGCTCATTTCCGCTTAAACTTCCAGGATTTTGATTTTGTTGAGGTTTATCTCACCCAGCCCAAGCGCGGCTGCCGCCACGGTGGAATCCAGTTCTTCCGGCGCTTTTTTAAACAGTGTGGTGGCATAGGCGTCAGCCGCCACAATATCCGTGCCGGCGATGATTTTGTTGGCCACTGTCACGTCGCTGATCCGGCCGCCCTGCGGTCCGTTCCGTTGCAGCATCCGGGTGGCGTCGATGATGGTAAGATGCGGTTTCAGCACCGTGGCGATATCCGCCAGTTTCTGACCCAGTCCATGATGGAGTTTTCCCCGGTTTCCGCCGATGACACCCATGACGTTTTTCAAGCCCAGGGACAGGCCCGAGAGCCCATGGTGTTTTGCCACCGGTACGTTTATATACACATCGGCTTCAACAGCGTCTTTGTAAAACTCCCATTCTTTCAGGGATTTCCCGTTTTTGATGGGTAAATTGACGTATTTTCGTTCGTCCATGTGTTCACATATGACACGGGAATCCTTCAGTGCGTCCAGAGCCGGATGAATACCGCTCCGCTGGTAGCACCGCCGGGGATCGTTGCAGGTCCGGTCAAAAACCCGCACTTCTTTGGCTCCGGCAGCCAGCGCTTCCCTGACGATGGCGGTCACCACGTCGGGATGGGTGTTGGCGCCCTGCTCCGGGGTACGGTCCCAGCCGATATTGGGTTTTACCACCACCCGGGCGCCCGGGGAGACGAATTTATTGATTCCGCCCAGCGCTTTCAATGCATCCTGAACGAGTTTTGTATAATCCGTACCGGTTGCCACGGCAAGCACCGATGACGGTGTTGTCACCGATTGGGCAAATATCCGGTGACCCTGCAATCCAGTTCCGGCAGCGGTTAATATCGCGCCTTTGATGAAATATCGTCGATCCATATTGAAATTCTCCTTTGAAAACGATCCGGGAATTTGCATTCTCTCGCCGGTATCGTGAGTTCAAATTCGGTTTATTTGAGCCCGGATCTTTACCCGGTCTCACTCCAGTTTTCCAGTTTTAAACCTTCAATTCTTTTAAAATGCCGTATATTGTTGGTCACCAGAGTTAAATTGTGAGCCAACGCCATGGAAGCAATGATGATATCAAAATCATCCAAAGGTTCACCCTTTGTTTCCAACTGTGATTTAAACAACCCAAATAATTCGACAACCTCTTCTCCCGCTCGAATTATCCTCAAACTGCTTTCCAATGTCTTGATTTTCGCCAGATTACTCTCAACCCGATCTGATTTGTAAGCCCCGTAATAGAGTTCCATTAATGATATGACACTTAAACAAAGAGGATCATTGTAATGCCGGCGAAGATTATCCTGAACAATTTTATGACCCTTAAGGCTGAAGATTACAATATCTGTGTCCAGCAGATACATTAAAAACCTTCAGCCATTTTTTTAGAATTTCGTCTGCTTTTCCGAACACCCTCACTAATCTCTTCCGCGTCTCTTGAATCCTGCCAGGAACCCGATAGTTCCAATAAAATTTCTGCCGGCAATTTTGTGTGTTTTATCTGCTTTTCCCGTGCAATATATTCTTTCACCACAAACAAAACCTGTTGGCTTATCGATCGATTCTCCAGGACCGCCATCCGTTTGATCTGGTCATAAAACGCATCATCGATCCCTTTTATCTGTAAAATAGCCATATTAAAAGTCCTCCTCCCATCCTCATGATATTATAATGCATTTTCATGAATTCCGCAAATCATGCACCCGCTTTGATGCGTGTCCTCAAGCAAGGGGAAGGCGTTTGTCCATACTGAAATTTCCCCGTGAAAACGATCCGGGGAAATCCGATGCAAGCACACACCCAGGCAACGCTGTCAGATCTTACTTCCCGGATTGAAAGATTTCAAATCACTGAATTGAGTGATCATATCGAAGTGTGAATTCAGATGATAAAGTTGTGATCCCGATGCAATGGCCGATGCAGCGATTATTAAATCGGAGGCAGGAACGGTTATACCTCCGGATCTGAGGTTGAATCCAAGTTTAATGGCGTCATCAAATACGGATTTTGAAAGCGTGATCCAGTGAAAGGCTGAAAAATCAGATTTTAACTTGAGTTGATCCGATTGACTTGAAGCAACTGAAATGATTTCGACCTGGATGATACCGTTAACTGCAACCAGATCATCCCGGATAAGTTTTGATACAATGTCCTGGACATCGTGCTTTCCGGCAGGCCGGTAAAATTCATTTAAAGTCTCAAATATATTTGGTCACCTTGATGGAATACCCATGCGATGATATCATAGATCTAGAGGCGTTTTTGAGAATCCGGCTTGGAGGAGATCGTCATGAAACCTCAGACAATCGAAAAGATTTCATCATTACTGAAAGGTCTCCCGGAAAAAAAAGCCGGGTCCTTGATAGATTTCATTGATTTTCTGCGATGGAATGAAGATTCTTTTTCTGAAGAGGAAAATCAGATCATCCTCACCGGCAGTCTGGAAGCAAAAGAAGGCAAAGGCGTAAACTGGCGGAATGTTCGTGCCGATGTATGAGGTCATTTTACAAAACCAGCCGGAAAAATATTACAAAAAGGTAAATCAAAAGACAGCAAAACGGCTTGCGGAGTGTTTTGGGGATCTTGAAAAAGAGCCATTCTGCAAAAATACAAAATCGCTATCCGGGATCCATAAAGGACGGCGACGTTATCGAGTTGGCGGTATTCGGGTCGTCTATGAAGTGGATTCTGAAAATAGAACTGTCAATATTATCGCTATACTTCCAAGAGGTGATGTCTATAAAAAAGGTTTTATCCTCTAAAAAAGGAATATTGTTACGACGATCCTCGGACTGAATTGCAAAGCGTTCATAGCAGAGTCTCTATTACCCTTTCCAAACCCCGTCTGCCTGGACGTTGTCTGGATCCGGAGGAGACACGGATAGCGGATGTATCATGTCCGGCAGGTGCGGGGGCGGTAAAGAGATGCGTGGCTGAATTTTTGCATCCATATGCACGGGTCGTTGTATGGGACGGAACCGGAAGAGGCAGACAGAAAAAAAGAATTAAATGGTGCCGGGCACCGGAAATAGTCGATGATCATCACTCCTGAAGAGGAGATGGAGGTCCGTCCAAACTGGTTGACTTCAGAAAACCCCTTCAATACAGTTTCGTCGAGTCACCTGTTGGATCCATGGGGTGACATGAATTTTAGCCGAAAATAGAGCAGAAAGGGTTGCAAATGCGCGAAATGCCGGCCGCTTACAGGTCCATAACAGATGCCATGAGTCGGGCTGTGGATAAACTTGAAACCGTGTTTCCATACGCTCAGGCGCTGTTCAGCGAACAGGACGGGGTGTTTGTGGGTATCAGCGGGCGGGAGACCAATATTGGCGCCAATCCCCGGCGGCGTGGCGTTGTCCTGTCTGTATTCAACGGCAGTCACAGCGTTGAAATGGCCACATCGGATCTCGCGGCGGCTTCCCTGGAATCACTGACAAAGGATATGATTGCCACCATTTCCGTCGAAAAATCCGGTCGGGAAGCCTGCCTGCCCGGGGACGCGTGGGAGGGGAGTTTTTTCTCCACTTTGAAAGAGGATCCCCGGACCGTTCCGTTGAAGGATAAACTGGATCATCTCAGCGGTATCCGGGAGTTCCTGGCATCACAGAGCAGCCGGGTGGTTTCGTCCATGGTGAGATACTCGGAACGGATTACGCGGAAAATATATGTGAACCGGAATAAACGGCTTTTTCAGGAGTTGTTCCAGACAGCCTGCATCCCTGTGGTGATTGTTTCCGATGGGAAAGTGAGTAAATCCTTTCATGATGGTCATGGCGGTCAGGCCGGGTTTGAGATCACCCGGATTCCTGAAGTCGAGCTGGTGAAGATCGTGGAAAATGCGGAGCGTCTCCTGGGGGCGAAACCGGTAAAACCGGGCGTTTACGATGTGGTGGGTGGTCCGGGTCTGGCCGGGGTTATTGCTCACGAGGCATTCGGTCATGGTGTGGAATCCGATATGTTCCTGAAAGAACGGGCCAAGGCGGTTGAGTTTGTTGACCGGGAGGTGGCTTCGCCGATAGTGAGTCTTTATGATTCACCGGTTTATCCGGACTTGTCGGGGAGTTATTTTTTTGATGATGAGGGCATGAAAGCGTCGGAAACTGAGATAATACGGGATGGTGTGCTGCGGCAGGTGCTGACGGATCAGCGGTCCGCTCACCTTCTGGGGCTGCCTCGAACGGCCAACGGTCGCCGTGAATCCTACGCGAACAAGGTATATACACGGATGAGCAATACATATTTTGCTCCCGGGAAATATTCCCTGGATGATCTCATCAGTTCCGTTGACAGCGGTCTGTATATGCCGGAAGGCAGTAATGGCATGGAAGATCCCAAGGGATGGGGTATCCAGGTGGAAAGTCCATTCGCCATTGAGATTAAAAACGGGAAATTGACGGACCAGGTTTTCTCGCCTGTGGTGATCACCGGGTTTGTCCCGGAACTGCTTAAATCCATCACCATGACCAGTTCAAACCTGGGTTTTATGGGGCTCGGTATCTGCCAGAAAGGGCATAAAGAACAAGTGTCCGTAGCGATTGGTGGTCCTGAGATGAAAATGAAAGCCCGGGTTGGTTAGTGGGTTATTGAGGATAGAATCATGTTGGATATACTGAAGAAAACACTGGATTCCCACCCGGATATCACCCGGTGGTCTATCCAGGAAATACGAAAACACGGAAATCAGCTCTATACGGGATTCGGTGAGATTGAATCGGTGCGTTCCGTGAGCAGCCTGACGTACCGGGTGGAAATTTTCACTCCGGCGGCATGCAGTCCCGGAAACGGCGGAGAATGTTTCGGGTCCACCACGCTGGAGTTTTTCCCGGGTGAAACCGACGTGAAACAGAAGCTGGATGAAGCGGTGGCACAGGCAGGGGTTCATGGCAATCGCGCATATGAGTTGCCGGATGCCGGTTTGGAATACTCGGAATTCAATAATGCGGATCCGGCTATTCGGGACCGGCCACGGGAAACCATCACGGAACTTGTGGACCGGATGAATGCGCTGGAATCATCGGAAGAAAATATCCGGGTGTCCAGTTCAGAGTTTTTCCTGAATTACCTGGATTACCGGCTGGTGAACAACCGGGGTCTGGATCAGCGGATGGAATCCACCAGCGTGCTCTGGGACATCTGCCTGCTGTTCCAGGACGGTTTGGTGGATAAGGAATTCTGGGAGATTTACAAACGGCCCGGACTCAATAATCTACCGCTGGAAACGGATTTCCGCCGGTTTGCGCAACATGCCCGGGATGCAGCCCGGACGGAAACTCCCCGGAGTGGTGAATGCCCGGTGGTTCTCACCGGCGATTCTCTGTATATTCTTCTTCTGTATTATATGTACCACTCATCGGCATCGGCGAAATACAACGGTTCCGCTCTTTTTAAACCAGGCGAATCTGTCCTCACAGAGGATGCCAAGGGTGATGCACTGACCATCTATTCCAACGCTGTCCACCCGGCAGGCACCCGATCGTTCCAGTTTGATTCCCAGGGGTTGCCCGGTGCACGGACCCGGGTGATTCACGACGGCCGGCTGGAACGGTACTGGGCAAGTAACCAGTATGCACAATACCTGGATATTGCTCCCACCGGTGAGTTCGGTAATTTTGAGATTCCTCCGGGAAACACCCCCTGGGCGGATCTTTTCAAAAGCACGGACCGGGTCATTCTGGTGGTGCAGTTTTCGACGTTTGACCCGCAGCCTGTCGCCGGTAACTATCTGGGCGAGATTCGTGTGGGGTATGAATATCGTGCTGACGGCACCGTGGTGCCACTTCGGGGCGGCAGTGTCACCGGAAATGTGGCTGACGGTATGCTTGATTGCCGGTTCAGCCGTGAGATTGAGACTTTTGACGGATATTACGGTCCCCGTGGTATACGTTTCGAACGCGCACAAATTGCAGGAAAATAAGGAGTATTACAATGCAGGATCAGTTTGTTACCGCCATAGAAAAACAGTTTGATGACATATTGAAAGGGATGCCGGCTGCAGGAATTTCCGGGTCCGATCTCATGGACAATCTCACGCAGCGGTACATTGAAGAACGGTGTCTGGCCGGGGGAAAACCGTTTCCCACCTTCCTGAAACCGATCTTTCTCTCACCGGACCAGATGGATCTCGTCCGTCACGTTACCAATGTGATTATGAGTTGCCTGGAAAAAGTCTCGGATCTCTTTTTTGAGGGTCCGGAGTACCTGCCGCTTTTCGAGATGGCTCCCGGTGAAGAGGATCTGGCCCGGGTGAGAAGTAAATATCCCAACAAGATTCAGCATGCCCGCTTGGATGCGTTCATGGAAGGAAACGATCTTCAGTTCTGTGAATTCAACTGCGATACCCCCGGCGGACCGGGATACTCGGATATTCAAAACAATCTCCTCATGGAAACCTACCCCATGAAGGAAATCTCAAAAAGTTACACTATCGAGTTGGACACGTTTATGCAGAATGTTCTGGATAGTCTGCTGGACTGTTACCGGCATTATGGTTGGGACGGCGAGACCAAACCGCGGATTCTGATCCATACCATATTTGAACCGGATCCTACCATGGATGAGTTGTATGTGCTCCAGAAGTATTTCACAGCCCAGGGATATGAGTGTGTTGTGGCGCAACCTCAGGACTGTACCTTTGAAAACGGCAAACTCATGGTGGAAGGCGCGCCGGTTGAACTGGTGTACCGACGGGGCGCCACCCAGTGGTGGATGACTCATAAAGATAAATACACGGAAATGTGGAAAGCTTACCAGGCCGGTGCAATTTGTATGGCCAATCCCCTGAATTCGAAACTGGCCGGAAAAAAATCCCTCATGGCGGTGCTTCAGACCGATGCCATGCAGGCGAAACTCACGGATGAAGAAAAAGACGTGGTCCGGAAACACATCCCCTGGACCCGGCTCGTGGAAGATGTTCAGACGGATTATAATGGTAAAAATGTGAATATGCTGGATTTCCTGAAAGAAAACCGGGTGATCATGGTGATGAAACCCATCGGTCTTTTCGGTGGAAAAAACGTGGCGATCGGTAAAGATATGAGTGATGCTGAATGGCAGGAGGTTCTGGTAACCGCTTTGAAAGAACGGTATGTTGCCCAGGAGTATATTCCCATTCCGGAAGTGGGACTGCCCATTTTTGAAGATGGCGGTGTCCGGTTTGAAATGAAGAAAGTGAACATGAACTTCTTCGCGTTCAACGGCAAATACGCCGGCGGCATGGCCCGGGTATCCGACAGTTCCATCATCAATATTTCCGCTGGTGGTGGTTTGATTCCGGTTATGGCGGCGGTTAAGAAGTAGGTGGCCTCTCCCCCTCCTGTCCCCCACTCCAGGCCTCTCCCCCTCCTGTCCCCCACTCCAGGAAACCTGGAGCAGGGGATGGTAGTTTTATTTACAACGATGGTGGCAACGTCATCCCGGCGATGTAACAGTGCGATGGTCGCAATCAGTATTGTGTCGAAAGCCGGGATCTCAGAATGACCCCTTTCATGTATTGTAAATCATGATGTTGCCGTCAACTGAGATTCCGGATCTTATTGGTTCGCGGGATGTGTTTTCGGCCGAAAACACCTACGGGTGCTGATCATTTGATTCTGTGCAGATCAACCATCGATGCCGATTTACCGGTCTTGAACTGTGAACTCTGAACTTTGAACGGGGAACTCTAGGTCTTTGCCGGATCACGGTCCCCATCCAAACTCAAAAACATCCCAGTTACCAAAAAATTCAGTCATGCCTGGATTGGTCATGACGGCATTCCAGATGATACCGGAAGCGGTGCCGGCGCCGTCGGGCCAGGTGAATTCAGGTATGATGGTGATCATTGTTTGGCCGGGTATCACGTTCCACATATAATAATCGAAATCAGTGAACGATGGTGCAAAGAAGTAATTGCCGTACACATCGAGGAACACGAATAGCGGTACATCCAGGAACGTATCGGTGACCGGATTACAGATGGTGACATTCATGTAACACGGATCACCCGGGTGATATTCGGATCGGGGCATAAAAATCGTGCAGCCGAGTTCTGTACAGTCGGGTGTGGGCGTGGGTGTATCCTGTGGGGGATGGGTTGGTGTCCAGACGGGCCATGGTGATCCTTCCGGTGTGGGTGTTGATGTCGGTATGGGAGTATTGGTTGGTGTCGGTGTGATAGTGGGTGTCAATGTTGGTGTTGACGTAGCCGTAGCTGTAGCCGTGTCGGTGGGTATAGGTGTGGGCTGATCCTGGTTTAACCAGACCCGGTTGCCCCGGTGGCCCTGAGACGGCATGCCAAAATTTGCAATGAACGCATCCATGTCACCGTCGCCGTCCAAATCACCTAAGGCGACATTATGAGGGTAACCATCCAGGGATTGACCGCTGTCTGTGAATGCTCCATTACCATCGTTTACCCAGACTCGGCTCCCAAGAGTGCCAAAATTTGCGACAAACGCATCCAGATCGCCGTCGCCGTCAACATCTCCAAATGATACATCAGCACTAACACTACTTCCCAAGGATTGACCACTGTCCGTAAAATAGCCGATCCCATTGTTCAGCCAGACATGGTTACTGCCACTATTGGCTGTAAACGCATCCAGATCACCATCACCATCCACATCACCCAATGAGGTGTTTTTAATAGAAGTGTTACCCAGGGATTGACCGCTGTCTGTGAAAAAACCGTTTCCATCATTCAACCAGATATGAATGCCCTGAGTCCAATTGTGAGCGACAAACGCATCCAGGTCGCCATCACCATCCAAATCGCCCAATGAAACGCCTCCTCCTTCATGATCGTTTCCCAGAGATTGAAAACTGTTTGTGAAATGACCGTTACCATCATTGAAAAAGACCCGGTTGACACCATTACCCAAAACCAAATCGTTGGTTATAAAAGCATCCAGATCCCCGTCACCATCCAAGTCACCTAACTCAACATCAGTACTGACACTGAACCCGCAGGTTTGACCCAATGTGAAAAACCCATTCCCATTATTTAGCCAGACCATGTTTGGTGCTCCAAATTGCCCCTTTCTTGTGACAAACCCATCAAGGTCACCGTCTCCATCTACGTCTCCCAATGTTATAGCACTACTTTCTAAATCGCCCAGTGATTGACCGCTGTCTGTGAAATTTCCGCTACCATCGTTGAACCAGATCCGGTCTGATTCGAAAGTTCCCGTACCGCTATTTATTACAAACGCATCCAGGTCACCATCACCATCCAGATCGCCCAAATCAACCCCGTAACTACAGTTATTTCCCAGTAGCTGTCCGCTGTCAGCGAATAGGCCACTGCCGTTCGTGACCTCGGTCCAGAACGACCAGACATAGGGATTCGCCGGATAACCTTCGGCTTCCACGCCACCGGTTACGGTGGATTGGACCCATTCTCCCGGACGGAAGTTGACTGTTGGATCGAAGGTGAACGTGTTCGTATCTGTTGTGATTGAACCGGTAATCGGGGCCTGGAACCCACCATGCACCACGAAGGTGGTTTCATTCACTGTACCGGGATCCAATGCCATATCCAGAGTTACCGACAGGTTCGTGTCAACCGGGGCGGTATGGGATCCACCGGGCGGGGAAACTGATACTACCCATGATCCTGGAGTTGGAGTTGCTGTTGGTGTGACTGTTGGTGTGACTGTTGGTGTGGCCGTGGGTGGTGGAACCTGGTTCAACCAGACCTGGTTGCCCTGATTGTCGTAATTTACGACGAACGCATCCAGGTCACCGTCGCCGTCCAACTCACCCAAGGCGACATTATAACTATAATTATTTCCCAGGGATTGACCATTTTCTGTGAAATTTCCGTTTCCATCGTTCAACCAGACATAGTTACTGTGCTCTTTATTTGCGATGAATGCATCCAGGTCATCGTCGCCATCCAGGTCACCCAGTGAGACACTCATACTTTCATAAAATCCCATTTCTTGACCACTGTCTGTGAAGTTTCCGTTACCATCGTTCAACCAGAGACTACTGGCCTGGAAAGAATTACTTCCCACGACAAACGCATCCAAATCACCGTCGCTGTCCACATCGCCTAATGAAGCGTCGGTTGTTTCATCATAGTTTCCCATGGATTGACCGCTGTCTGTGAAATTTCCACTCCCATCGTTAAACCAAACCTGATGACCATAAAAATCGACATTTGTAATAAACGCATCCAGATCGCCGTCGCTATCCAGATCGCCTAATAAAGCTTTGGTACTTTCCATTGTTCCCAAGGATTGACCGCTGTCTGTGAAATTCCCATTTCCATCGTTCAACCAAACCCGATTGCCCTGGTCCATCCCGTTTGCAACAAACGCATCCAAATCGCCATCACCGTCTACGTCACCCAATGCGAGTCGATTACTGGAATATGATCCCAGAGATTGACCCGTGTCAGTGAAAAAACCACTCCCATCATTCAACCAGACCTGGTTGCCTTGATTCCCCCAGTTGGTTACAAACGCATCCAGGTCGCCATCACCATCCAGATCACCCAATGAAACATCAACACTGGTATAATTTCCCATTGTTTGACCACTGTCTGTGAAGTTTCCGTTACCATCGTTCCACCAGACCCGGTTGTCACCGTCAACAACGGCTACGAATGCATCCAGATCGCCGTCGTCATCCAGATCACCCAATGCAATCCCGCAACTATCGCTATTTCCCAGTAATTGTCCGCTGTCAGCGAATAAACCAATGCCGTTTGTGACCGCGGTGCGGAACCACCAGACAAATGGATTCACAGGACCACCTCCGGCTTCAACACCACCTGTAATGGTGGCGTTGATCATCTCACCCGGGTGGAAATTAAAGGTGGGGTCGAAGGAAAAGGTGTCAGTGCCCGTTGTGAAGGACCCGGCCATCGGGGCATGGAAACCACCGTGGACCACGAAGGTGCTGGAATTCACGGTACCGGGATCCAGCGCTGCATTCAGGGTCACGGACAGGTTCGTATCCACCGGTGCTGCATGGGATCCGCCGGCAGGGGAAACTGAAATGACCGCTGGTCCGGGAGTTGGAGATGCTGTTGGTGTCGGCGTGATCGTGGGTGTGGGCGTATCAGTTGGTGTGGGCGTGATCGTGGGTGTGGGTGGCGGGACCTGGTTCAACCAGATCCGGTTACCCTGATTTTGCTGGTTTGCGACAAACGCATCCAGATCGCCGTCGCCGTCCAGATCACCCAATGAAACATCAAGACTATAATAACTTCCCAGGGATTGACCGTTGTCTGTGAAATACCCGTTACCATTGTTCAACCAGACACGGTTACCCTGACTCCCACTGTTACCGATGAATGCATCCAGATCGCCGTCGCCATCCAGATCACCCAATGAAACACCGATACTATCATAACTTCCCATTGATTGTCCGCTGTCTGTGAAATACCCGTTACCATTGTTCAACCAGACACGGTTGCCCTGACTCCCACTGTTACCGATGAATGCATCCAGATCACCGTCTCCATCCAGATCGCCCAATGAAACACCTTTGCTCTGATAGTTCCCCAGGGATTGACCGCTGTTTGTGAAATTTCCACTCCCATCGTTCAAATAGACCTGGTTGCCCGCGCTACGGTTGACGACAAACGCATCCAGATCACCGTCACCATCCAGATCACCCAATGAAACACCAACACAACTATTATAAAATCCCAAGGATTGACCGCTATCTATGAAATTTCCACTCCCATCGTTCAACCAGACCCGGTTGCCCGGGGAATAATAGTTTGCAACAAACGCATCCAGATCACCATCCCCATCCAGATCACCCAATGAGACATCAGAACTATTATCATTTCCCAATGATTGACCGCTATCTGTGAAATTTCCACTCCCATCGTTCAACCAGACCCGGTTGCCCTGGGAATAATAGTTTGCAACAAACGCATCCAGATCACCATCTCCATCCAGATCACCCAGAGAGACGCAATAACTACTATTTGTCCCCAGGGATTGATCGCTGTCCGTGAAAATCCCACTCCCATTGTTTA
>SWBY01010194.1_pt2 | contig 27173 bp, 27 predicted proteins | sample 4693071 | NCBI WGS metagenome assembly SWBY01 (sample SAMN10267273, study PRJNA491770) | bioreactor metagenome | isolation source: DHS bioreactor inoculated with marine methane seep sediment | place: Japan: Omine Ridge, Nankai Trough | collected 2006-05-06 | reverse complement strand
TCTTACCAATCCCAAACGCCAGCGCATCGGTCGGGCACGCGTCGATGCACACACCACATGCGAAGCAATCGGGTCTCACCTTATCACCGTCCACGATCGCTTTGACAGACGGGCATGGCGACATCTGGATACATTTATTGCAGTCATTGCATTTGCCCCGGTCAAGGCGCACACGAAATATACTCATATACTCAAGCAGCCACGTCAAGAGCCCAACCGGGCACACGAGATAGCAGAAAGGGCGATACACAAATACTGATGCGACCAGCACCGCCCCGACCAGAACTGCCAGCACCAGCTCAAAGTGCCAGTCAAATAGCTCGAACGGGTTCAGGATGTTATGGTATGTGTAAAGATCGGTTCCTGTGGCGAGAACCATGATTAAACTAATAACAAAGATGGAAATCCGGATGCCATTTGAGATATTGAACGGCAGCTTGATCTTCTTCCCGGATGGTGCTGGAATCCTGTTTACGATCTCTTGTAATGCCCCGAATGGACAGACCCACCCGCAGAACAGTTTCGCTCCGATGACTGACAAGCCGCCGATGAAGATTAGCGCCGTCGTTTTCTTAAGAGTGATTGCACTGCCAATCACGAGAGCCGTTATCGGGTCCACCACTGCCCGCAGCGGGCTTGGCTGGTGCATGATCACCAGCACCCCGAAGAGCACAAAGACGGCGCACATCAGGAGTGTTCGGATGTTCCAATTGATCTTAGTTGTTCTCAGGAGGATGAGTCCTGCTAATGCAACAAGTCCTCCGAGAATGAATTGTGGCGATAATAGCCCTGACGAGATGGATGATAGGTCTGTAGTTCTGCCACCACCACCCATTCCACTACCGTCACCCCCTCCTCCACCTTCTGCCATAACTGGTACGCAGATTAGTATCATGGATAAAGCGATGCAGAAGACTGGTAAATAGATCGTATTTCGTTTCAAATTCCGCTCCCATTATACATGGTAATCCAGTATTAAAAGATTTTAGACCTTTGAAATAAAATGAAAAGTGTGTGCGGCCATTCCACGCACACAGCACAGACTTATCGATTATGCCCTTTATCATGTTCGCCATTACCGCGACCGTTTCCATCTCGCGGCGGCTCACAATCGTCGTCTTGTCGGTTCGGGATGCCGTCGCCGTCAGAGTCCCTGCCGTTGGTGCCGATATTGTCACAGACACCATCGTCATCGTCATCGACAAAGTTCATGCCACTGCCGCTGTTATCACATATACCATCGCCGTCATAGTCTACGAATCCCTGGCATGTGCCAATGTTGTCACATATACCATTGCCGCCACCGCCACCATGACCGTACTGGGCAGCAGCAACTCCTGCAGAGAGCGCGACCAGTGCAACTATCATTATTCCAGTTATTATTCCTGTTTTCATTTTGTTTTCACCTAGTTTTAAGTTTAGCCCGTTTGGGCAATACTCAATTAGTGGGTTCAACAAATATCATTATTCCAGAATTATATCCAAATGTCACCAGAATCATACCCAAATTCACTCCGAACTGAGGTATATGAGCACCATGAGCGCTATAAATTCAAGTATGTCCGGTATCACGTCAAGCGGTCCGATGATGCACATCCGGTACCCACGTGTAGCAACATGCATGTGTGGTGTCGATGTGACTACCTGCAAGAGCAGGAGAAACGCAAATATCATCAAACCCAGTGTGAACTTCGATTTGACCTGTGCGTAACTTCGGACATAAATAGCAAGTAATAAAACCAGCAGCACCACATTTGCCGTGGTTATGATCGTCTTGATGTTCATTATAAGTACTGGATCGTACATGGATGGTTGCATATTATCACCTATTCACTTGAATTTATTCCCAATTTTCTCCCAAATCTCTTCAAATAGCGCATAATTTCCCTCCATAACTGGTGATAAGAAATACATTGTGCCATAGCCACCCCCCGCAGATGTGATCACGCCGTTGTCGGAAAGAACCTTAAGATGGTGTTTTATCGTCTTATAGTCCAATCCCAGCACTTCTGATAACTGATTGGCATTGTATGGGCGGTAATGCAGCGCCTTGATTATGCGAGCACGGTTCACTCCACCTTTTGTGCCTGCAATCAGCCACCAGAGTAAGCGTTTCATAGCAGGTAATTGACATGCATGCTTTATATCACAATCTCTATAACTCCCAAAAAAGTATCGGTGGGGGCAAACCCACCTTCACAGAAACGTACATGGCAATCACTCGCACTTGCCTCCTATGCATTACACTAAAAAGCCCGGTGATTTAAGCATGTTCCATCATATTCACAACCGTTCTGGCAGACTCTTCTCATGAAGCTTCACCGCAGCCGTCATGAAGATCACCAGGAATATTACAAGAGCTGCGATATCCATCCAGATCGGATAGTAATTGGTCCCCTGGAACGAATATCTGCACAGATCAGTTATGTAGGTCAGGGGAGATGCCAATGCCAGCACCTGTCCCCATGACGGCAGTTCCCCGACCGGGATGAATATACCGCTTATGAATACCAGAGGAAATTTTACCATTGTGGATATCATCATCACCGTGGATGTCATGCTGGTCGGTGTGGATGAGAATATCAGCCCCATAGCTGAGAAACAAAATGCAGCCAGTACAATGCCCGCAGCAAGGATGAACGGATGTTCGACTGTCACACCGATTGCCATTCCAACTATTATCGGGACAAGAGATATCCCGGTCCCGAAGAGCACGGATGCCAGCATATCACCCATCAGGACCGTTGTGATGGAGACCGGGGCTGCTGCAAGTCGCTCCAGGTTTCTGGTCTGTGTCTCGGTGGGTGCGATCACAGGAGTGATCGACATTGATGTGAAGAAGATCGTCATGCTCAGCAGTCCGGCGATGAGAAAATCAACAGGGAGATCTCTTCCTATCACGAATGCCAGAAAGAGGAATACGGGGAAGAGAATACCGAATATTACCACGGGTCCCTTCAGATAATAGATCCTGATATCTTTTTTGGCAATTGCACAGGCACGTTTTAGCTGATCGATCATTCCATCTCCTCTGTGAGTTTGATGAAGACATCTTCAAGCGTTGGTGTCAGCGTGTTCAGCATCACGATCTCCAGATCATTTGACCGGGAATAATCCACCAGTTGATATATCGTCCTGCCGGGTTTGTTCGTATACAACCGTAGTTTATCGCCACTCATCCGGATATCGATGACTCCTGACAGGTCGGAGAAATCAGAGGCATCTACAGGCATGTCAAAACTGACCTCCACCCATTCTAACCCACCAATTCTCATTTTAAGCTTCTCCGGGGCGTCTATGGCTGCTATCTTTCCATGATTGATGATTGCAACTCTGCTGCACAGCTGGTTTGCCTCCTCCATGTAGTGAGTGGTGAGAAAAATGGTTTTCCCTTCTTTATTCAACTCCAACAACATATCCTTGATCAACCGTGCACTCATAACATCCAGACCCGATGTTGGCTCATCGAGAAAAAGTATTTCCGGGTCGTTCATGAGAGACATGGCGATGATAAGTTTCTGTTTCATCCCCTTGGAGAATGTACTGACCTTATGATCTTTTCGTTCATAGAGATCGAACTTTCCCAGGAGTTCTTCTGCTCTTTGTCTGGCATCCTTACCTGGTACGCCATACAATTCTGCCATGAACTGCAGGTTATTCCAGGCAGTAAGTTCAGTGTATGCGTTTGAAAGTTCAGGAACAACCCCCATTATCTGTTTGGCTCTGATCGGGTCTTGCCGGATGTCAAGACCCATGATTCTGACCTTACCGGAACTTGGCTTGATTATTCCTGTGAGCATACGGACAGTCGTTGTCTTGCCTGCACCATTCGGTCCTAAAAAGCCAAATATCTCGCCATTCTTCACTTCGAAATCCAGGTGGTCTACCGCAGTAAAATCATCGAAGAGTTTCGTCAGATTATCGACTTCAATAGCATTCATAGATCCCATCATTGTAACATACTTAACCTACTTAATGTGGCTGTTGTATCCCGAGCAGGCTCATACGCGTGCGCGGTGATATTCCCCGTATACTGTTGCCCGGAACAAATATCATGTGACCTGGCAAGGCATCATGCCGTTTTGTGCCGACGGTTATAGTTCCTTCCCCATCGATTATATGGAACAGTACCGCGTATGGTTCAGGGTGGGGTTGAATTTCCTGTCCCTCTTCAAGGCATATCAGGGAGACATTGAACCAATCGGTCACAAGAATATCTTTTTTGACCCGCACCGTCCTGCTGTACTCAACAATGTCCTGCAAATCGATATGTTCCATTCTTCCCCTCATATCCTGCGATTTGCTCTTGAGTTCATTTAGTTCGTCCTCTGCCAATTCCGTACCTTTTTTCAATTAATTTCCGGTACATTTCTAACATCCCGATTCGCTCCTTCTTGTTGCAAATAAAGTATAATTTTAATATTCCATGTAAATCCGACCTGAGGAGGGATTTTCTTGTTTATCCAACAACTCTATCACGATTCTCTTAGTCTTCAGTTTCCACACTTTTTCAGGCGCACCTCTTCCACTTTCCCGATACTCTGAAACCTCGATGATGTCTGCGTGGTTCAGCTCTGATAGATGGTAATACAGACCGGAAAACGTCATTTTCTCGCCTCGCCCGGTGAAAATTCGTAGATCTGCTTTGTGCTCCTGCTACCGTCCCTGATAAAATCGATGATCGTCCACCTGGTGGGGCAGTGAAGCGCCCTGATATACCTGTCAAGTTCCTGCATGCATGGGTGACAATTGCACATTGATTTACCTGAATATTCCAGTATTTTACAGTAATATTATGGTGATTGGTTAAAAAGTTTCGGACAATGATTTCAAAATCTCGCTAAATCAACACATGTCAGAATGATTGCGATAGGTATCCATAGCATTGGAAGTTTGCCACGCGCTCTGCTCGGAAGCGTTGCTGATAGGGTAATTAGAACATTCCTATGTACGGTATTGCTTGTGCTCTAGCGGCTGTGTGCATCTCAATCGTCATAGGACTGGTCATGGTGGCAGTGTTCAGAAAAGAGGATCAAGCAAAGGTTAAATCGATGGCGGCGACGTCAACCATGATGGAAAAATATTAAACTGCTGAAGTAGGGCTCGCCCTGTAGATGGCTGCCAGCATCAGCAATATCAATCCCGCAACAGACATGAACCTGGAGGCAGCGGTCACCTCGTTAATTGCGATGATCCTGCAGCATTCACGAATGTACAGATACGGATGATCAGTGTGTCCTCATCACAACTTGCATGCCAAGTGCTTGAATGGCATCTGCTAATAGAATTTTCAGGTTCATGGGTGTCCTGAAATGTCATGAACGCTTATTAAGAAAATGTGAATGGAAATACCCATTCACATTTTACGATACACTCGTTTATTTACGCCTCAACTGCAGACATACAATAGCCAAAAATCCACATAGTGCAGATACAACCCCGAATCCGGGAGTAGATGTACTTTGGGTCTCTGTGTCCTCTTTTTGAGTATCATCTGACGATAGATCGGCAAGATTCAGGCTTTCACCCGGCTTTGTTGCACTGACCAGGTTTCCGGATGCATCCTTCTCGACCTCATATCCCAGTGCCTCAAAGTCGATCATGTGATCCACATGGCAGTCATCGCATATAAGCGCATCTTCCTTGGGCGAGACCCCATGGAAAATTCCCATATACCGGTTTGTATCCACGTACTCGATCGGGTCGTATATCTTCCCTGTTGACTCAAAGAGTGCCTGGGTCATATTATCTTGCATAAGTACAGTCATTGTCACGAATGGCAACAAGTACGTGCCATCCCATGGCTGTCTGCCCAAATGTAGCCGGCTTGCGTAAATCTTTGATGCCGGATCATCGATTCCGCCAGATGGCTTTGCCATAACCAAAACTCCATCAGAGTTAAATACAACCGGATCAGCGAGATCCATTATCTCAGACCTCCTGTTCCACCAGACCTGGATCGGTGCAGGATTGCTCTCACGCACGTAGGTAGGAGTATACATCTTTGTGTTCAATGCATTATCCTCATTTGGGGTTCGGTGTTCCCAGTCACGTGACATCTCAACGGTGTGCACCTTGCCGTATGCTGTGATGTGGCATGTAGTACAGTAGATCCTGTCTGTATGCTCGTTATATGTTGAGCCATTTGCATGCGGCATAGGATCATGACATCCCTCATTATCACACGAGACCACAAAATCAGTATCATCGACCCGCAGGTCCATGCCTCTTCCTGATACATGATGGTCAATAAAGGTATGACAGTCCTGGCATGTCATGCCAGCGCTCATATGGACATCAAGATCTTCTGAGACATTGAGTGCACCCATTGCAAGCTCAAGATCACCTCGTTTGTTATTATCTCCACCGCCTGCTGTTGCATGACAGCGCAGACACATCTCCAGGGTTGGCATTCCGACATTCCTTGCAGCTTCGGTTGCATTGATAGACGGATCAGGACCTGATGCTGTCTTCTTGTAATCCGGTGCATGGCAGATTAAACAATCTATCTGTTCAATTGAAAAATCATATTCAAGTAAGCCATACCCGGTATGGCAATTACCACATAAGGCTTCATTTGATTTCACAGCTATACAGAAATCGTTTACACTTGTGAGTTTACCTGTCTGGGTGCCATTTTTTCCTTCAATATATTCAGCTGTACCAAGCCATGTGTTATGAATTGAAGTTACAAAATCCTCACCAGCTTGCTGATGACACACTATACATGTTCCAGCACCATCATATTCCTGAATAGTGTTATGCATCCCCGCAGCAGCAGCAGTTGATACTGATGATGCGATCAGCAGACAGAATAATAGACCAACCAATACCCTGGTAGATCCCTTGATATTGTGTGGATTGGTTTTTTTTCTAATCTTCATTTATTTATTTCACCTTTTTTTATTCGCTTTGATTTTTTTTTGCTGTCGTTTCAATTATTTTACAGCAAGCGCGTCTTATCCTTTGGTCTTGGTGTTTTCACAACCAGAAACCGGAATATTGAATCGCTTTCATTGAGCAGACCGTGCGGAATTCGCGCCGGACTCTTCATTATTATTCTCCTCTGACAAACGAGTCCCTTATATTTGATCAAGCACCTCTTTTAGGAACCTGCCCTCGCCGACGTTCGCGATCACATTCCCGAGCCTCTCGCGACCCGGTTTTGTCCTGTACTTTACAAACGTGCCTGCAACAGCATCGATCAGTTCTGGAATCTCTTCTGTTGTACAGAACGACTTTAAGAGTATCCCATCTGTAGGTCTTCGTGCATCGTTTGCGCCGATCCACATCGTGTATCCGCGCTCCTTCTCAATAGCAGCCTCGTTCGGACAACCCCGGATGCACCATCCACAGGATATGCACTTGTCCTTGTCGATCACAGCATTTCCGTGAACGATCGAGATCGCATCGACCCTGCAGAGTTCGGCACAACGCCCGCAACCGTTACATTTCTCAGTATCGATCTCAGGACGTACCTGCCCAATAAGACCTATATCGTGGCGTTTGGCTCGCACACAGTCATTACCACAGCCCGCAATACCGATCTTCATCTTATGCGGCGTCAATTTCTGCGCAAACGCCATCGTGAGTTCTCCTGAGAGTTTCTTTGTCTCGACAAGCCCTTCTGTACAGTAGTCCATCCCAACGCATGATGAGACATAACCCATCCCAATCGTTGCAAGCCCACTCGCATAGATCTCGCTCATCAGTTTGTCCACATTCGTGCCGGGAACACCCTGTATCTCGACGCTCTGCCGTGTTGTAATCTCAAACGTCCCATCGCCGTACTTATTAGCAAGTTCGGCAGCTTTTGCGAGCTGATCTGCACCTATTAGTCCAGAATTAGTCTTTATCTTGACAAAGAACGTGCCCTTGGTCTCGCCCATGACGCCGGGGTAGTCGGATGCCCAGTAGAACTTGACCTTCTTTCCTTCACCGAGCCGCCGTGCGAGTTCCCATTTGAACCGCTGCATCTTGAGACCCGCAAACTCCTCGATTCTGTGAAGTTCGACTTCAGTTTTTGTCTCGATGTATCCTGCTTCCTCTGCTGCTTTGATTAGATCGACGCCTTTTTGCGTCCTTCCCATGAGCGTCGTCCAGCCCTTGCCAGAGCCCATGTATCCTGCCGAGATGTCAGAGAGTTTGGAGACCGCATCCCTGCATATCACGCAGCCGTCCTGAACACAGCCTGCATTCCAGAGATCATTAAGATCGAAACCGTGTTCGCCTTCATCGGTCGTCACAACCAGTTCGTCGAGATGTATGACGGCTCTTCTGACCTTGTCGATGTCCACACCATTCTCTTGCATGAACACTGCCAGCTTGTCGTAGTTGAAGTTCTCAGTGCAGAACAAGCCGATGACATAAGCGATGTTCGGAACCTTGATTCTCTCGCCATTCTCGCCAACCTCAAAGCCGTGCGCCATCATGCCCGGGAAGAACTGGGTCTTCCGAACCCCGTAGACGTGGCAGGGCAGCCCGATAACAGCGGCATTTGTTATATCCCCTGCGTCCTTGATCGCGGAGAGCACAGGAATCGAGGAGTATCTCGAGCCGGCGGTGTCAAGCAGTTCTTCCTTTGACCTGACAACGCATGAACTCGGTTTTCCGATATCACCGGTTGCGATCACGCCATCGATCAGACCCTCGTTCATACAGTATGTCATAAGAGCAGTCACAGCGCCGCCATCCTGTCCTGCTTCCTGAATCGCCGGATCGGTCGCACGCGCAGCCACGATCGTCTCATACTGTCCAAGCAGCGATGGCGGTTTTGCTTTAAAGCCAAAGATATTAGGACCAATCTTTGAAGCAAACGTCACCACGCGCTGGCAGACATCCTTACATGCGCCCTCTCCATTTCTCGGACACTCTTCCTTCAACGCGGGACCATCCGCTTTGAACTCGATTCTGTCGTTCGGACAGACTGCGGCACATGCGCCGCAGAATGTACACAAGCCTGCATCGACGACCTCGTTTCGCAGGAACCATTTATATTCTTCATCTGTCATGATGTTCACCTTCCTTGTCTGATGATGTTATATCTATTATTCACAATTGTATAAATATATTTCGTAATTATGTGACGAATATCGTCACATAATGTTTATATACTGCTAAGGTATATTGGTATTCATGGGAGACGGTGGAATACAATGCTGGAGAAAGGAGAGCTGTGCGGACTTGCTCAATACGCTGCCTATCGATGATCTTGACATGAAGATCATTAATCTACTCAGCGAGAATGCAAGAATGAGCAATGTTGACATCGCAAACGAAATAGGCGTGAGTGAGGGAACTGTCAGGCGACGAATCAATGAAATGGTTAAAAAAGGAATCATAGAAGGATTTATTCTACTTCTCGATTGTAAGGAGGCAGAAAAATGCGTCAAGGTATTTATAAGTCTGGAAGTGGAGGATATATACATGCAAAATTTTGTAGAGCAGGTCAGGAGCCAAGATCATATCATAGCTATGTACCGCACAAATTCAAGGTTCAACATCCTATGCGAGGCGATGTTCCAGTCCGTCATTGAATTACAGGACTTTATCGACAAATATCTCACGATGGACGGAATTGTTGACTCTGACGTGAAAATGATAATCGGATCATACAAAAAGTGCCTGTGGACAGGGATATGACATACGTACTTTTGAGTGTCTGTGTATAGCACAGAATCACGAGTCGTTCACGTAAACACGCCTTGATGAATTGAATGAGATTCTTTTACAATTAAGTGCAGGACTTTCTTTCGCAATGCATATGTGTGTAGCTTAGTCACTCAACCTCGCTCTCATCATCTGGTAACTTCCCAGGTCCCTGGTTCACTCCTATGTTGCCAACACTGCCGTAATCCACTCATGGATTGACGTCCCTTCTTCCGTCCCTGCTTCTTTCCACTACTTTTATTCTGATTCTTTTGGCTGTTGTTACTACCTTTTAAGCTTGGCGAGGTATGTAGGTTCTCATATTTAGCCAGTTAGAGGGTGAGTTCACTTATGCGTCCTTTAAGCAAATCTTTGCCAAAATAACGAAGATTGGTAACATCAGTACTGGTTAATAGCGATGGTATTCTTGCACCACCACCATAAGCTTTAAGGTTATTATGAATATATATTCATTAATGCCAAGACCGAGACGCCACAGACCATTGCAGGTAAAGGCGTCGGCGTTGTTATCACCGGACAGGTGGTACCGAATGCGCTCCAGACGCTCGGTGCTACTGATATCTTGATCGTGACTGGTGCAAGCGGCACTGTAAGCAATGCTATCGAGCAGTACAAGAGCGGCAGACTGCAGGCAGTTCCGGAGGGGGAGGGGGGCGAAAACGCTAATTATAAAAAGGTGAAGTGGGAGTTATAAAATCTATCAAAAGCGGAAAGGAAATGTCTGCATCTGCACCGCATAGAGGTAAATATGAGCTTGCTAACGTGGGTGGTCTGTTTATCACTATTGGTCGTGGTTTGGCTGAAAAGGTAATGGGTGAATAGAATATACGTAATCGTGCAGGATGAAATAATGACAATAAAAAAGAACTTATATAGTGGCGTTAATGCTTCAAAGAATTCAACCCTTGCATTAGTCTTTCTTGCAGCTTTAAAAGGTATCGTTGGCTTATATTCGGGAAGCACTGCCCTGATTGCTGATGCGGTTCATACGTCATTGGATATTTTCACATCACTTGCCGTGTGGGTCGGATTCAAGCTCAGCCTGAAAAGCAGCGGGGAGAAGTTTCCATATGGCTATTATAAAGCAGAAAACCTGGTTGCACTTTTCGTCTCAGTAATAATCCTCGTCTCAGGAGTCGAACTTGTACGCGAGGCACTTGTAAGCATAAAAGATCCTGCCGAAATAGGGCTGCAGGGAATTGCGCTTGGCACAGCCGTTTTTTCGGTTTTTGCAATTTATGCTATCTATAAATATAAAGCCAGAATTGGAAGGCAGATCGATTCACAGGCCCTGATTGCAGATGCAATGCATTCATATACCGATGTTTTCAGCTCCCTTGTCGTTGTTGTTGCAATTGCCGGCTCAATGTTAGGTATGCCCTGGCTCGATAGTATCGGGGTGCTGGTAATCTCCCTAATGATATTCAGGCTCGGAATTGGGATTGCCAGGGACTCGGCATTAGTACTGATGGATGCATGGCTTGATAAGGGATCGATCACAAGGATCCGTCAGGCTGTTGGTGATATCCAGGGTGTTAATATGGTGGAGGATATCAGACTCAGAAAATCCGGGCTGGTTGTGTTCGGGGAAATTGTGATTGAAACAGAAGGTGACGCCGATCTGAAAAGAGTAGAGATGCTTTCAGGAGAAATTAAAAGAGTTATAAAGAAAGAAATAAAGAACCTGGAACATGTGGTAGTCAATGCCAGGCCTGGGAAAATGGCAGTAGTGAGGGTTGCAGTTCCTGTAGAGGCACAAGATGGTTTGCATTCAAAGCTATCCCGGCATCTTGGTAAGGCTCAATTTTTTATCATTATAGATATTGAAGATAATAATATCAAAGGCTGGGATATTATTGAGAACCCGGCTGTCGATCTGGAAAGGAAAAAGGGTGTGAAGGCTGCGGAGTTCCTGGTAAGCCGGGATGTTAATGTCTTGATCGTGCATGACATTGGTGCAGGGCCATTCTATACGCTTCACGACAACTTTATAAAGATACTGCAAATGCCTGATGCGGCTGGGAATGTTGAAGAGGTCGTGGATAAGGTTTTTGATTTGAATGTGGTAACTTCACCTACATAGAATGGGAAATAAAGACAAATATGTAATCTCTGGATATCCCCAACATCGAGTGAGTAAATATTAGACGGGATTAACAGGATTTACAGGATTTACAGGATGGTGCGAGCCACTTTCATATCCTGTAAATCCAGTTGATCCAGTCCATTAATTCAGGCAATGCGATTCCATGTTTAATATACTAAACCGTGTATGTTTTTTGTAACTTTTTGCCACAGAGAACACAGAGTATTTCCCCTCTGTGTCTTCTGTGCGCTCTGTGGCTGTCATATATAGTTCCAAATTGCTCATGCTGTGTAGTATAATATATCTTAAATAGTGATGTTACCCACACAATGTTGAAGGGAAACTAATATCTTCTGTCCCTGTCGCAGAATCCCAGAGGAAGCGGCAGTGGTTCATAACAAAAAATAGCTTATCGCTGTGAACAAAAAAGTTATCCACTCAGTGCTTAAATTTTTAAAAAAATAAAGGTTGTAGGTGTGGAATCACACCTACATTGAATTGTTTGTATTTATTTTGCTGGAATGACGAATGCTCGCTCGCCAGCGCACCTGTCGAACTCTCTAAGTGCACCCTTACCGAAGCACTCCCTGACCTCGACAAAGTCGAAGTTCATGAGGTCATCGGCGAAGCATGTCTTAACCAGTGGGTTGATTGCGAAGCCGTCTCCCCTGCCAGTATAGCCACCTGTACAAACGGTTGTATAACCGCCCTGGTGACCCACATTCATGGCGTAGTTGGGGTAGTTTGCTCCTCTCATTTCAGCTAACAGACCCTCATCGGACTGATAGGAGAATACGTTGGTTGCACCGCACTGATCCTGCAGATCGTATCCGAAGAAGCCCAGTCTACCGTGTGCCTCTTTATGGAGGTACATGGACAGATACCAGGCGGACAGACCGGCATTGGAGTTACCTGTTGTGATTGCGCAGGCTGCTCCGGTTGCAGTTGAGATTACAGTTGCTCTCTGGGAACCACCGAAGTGATCTTCCAGGGCTGTCGGGTAGTTTTCGTACAGTTCAAGACCGTACAGTGCGCCCCAGGTACCGATATCCTTTATGATATCAAGGGTTGGCTCTTTGCAGTTGCCAATGCTTGTACCATATGTATCCCAGCCATACTCGGTGTCTGCATACAGGTTGTCATCAACAGTGTTGTTGGTGTATGCTGCTGTTGCATACATAGTGAAACCGACACCACCGCTCATGTAACCACCGAGCCATATCTGGTCGTACAGCATCATTGCTGCTGCACAGGTCTCAAGAGCGATCTTACATGGATCGTCCCTGAACTTCCTTGAGGTCTGTACGATATCGCACATGTGACCGAAGGAAAGACCACCGGGCTCGTTTGGTCCTCTTGCCCGCCTTGCGGGAAGCATCTCGCTCATCTCTATCAGGCCAGCGTGCTTTGCTGTGAATGCCAGATCAGCTACTGCTGCCTCACCAGCGCACATATGATATGCACTAATGAATGACATACCGACCTGCATTGCCATCCACCTGGATGTCTGGCCACCATCAGCAGTCCTTGAGACAACTGTTGGGATATGCACTGCCTGGAATGAAGACTTGCCCATTGAAGCTTTGATCTGGGCTGCATGGTCTGGTCTGAACATCTTGTCGATGTCGATCACGAACTGGGGATCCAGTTCGTCTTTCAGGGCATCGTCACCTGTGAAGACCTTTACATAGCAGTCATCCACCATTGCGGGGTGGGTCTCGACCATGTGTTCCTGGACAATAGCTCCACCAGGCATTGCGTGGTTCAGCACTTCCAGATAGTAGTTGATGCTCTCAGGTGTGACTTCCTTGCCGAGCCTCTTTTCCAGAGTCTCATGGGCCAGGTCCAGACCTACGACGCATGTTCTCCTTATGTCATCCCATTCCTGCTGCATTGCAGCATTGTTGACATAGTGGAGGTCGTCACCATCGCATACGATATCTGTTCCGCCAAGGGTATATGGGGTCAACTGTCTCTGACCCAGTGGGATACCAGCCAGGTGAAGCAGGGGATCATATGCCTGAAGGCCTCTCTTTTTCATGATCTCTGCGCCGATCTTGGCCATCTCCATCTTCCTGGGGTTCTGCTCGGTACCCAGTCTCAGGTACTTTGCTGTGGTTTGCTGGATGTCGTCAGCCTGCTTGTTGCTGCCCCATTCCTTGCCGTATTTTACTTCCATTGCAGTTATGAAGTGCTTTTTGGCAGTAACTTCGTTATTAAAATTTTCTGCTACCATTTATATCACCTCTATTATTTGGGCTGATACCCGTATACGGTTCTCAGTTCCCAGATCTTCTGCAGCCATTCAATAGCTTCAGGATCGTCTCTGTAGGCCACATTACCAACTCTGTAGAATGTGGTCTTCTTATTTGCCTCGGCAGTGGTCATGGGCTTGCCCAGATTGACCTTCCTGTCAAGAGGAACACCTACCTGATCCTTATCCTGGATGATAACATCACCCTCAAGTCTGCGCCTGTCGATCATGTCAAACATGACACCATCTTCCTGCAATCTGCAAGAGTGACCGTGCACGGTTGCGCCTCTAAGGCCAGCAAGACCCGGACATGTCATATCAGTTTCCATCTGTTCCTTGGCAACTGCTTCCATATCCCTTTCTCGTGCCTCGACAACCTGCCTTCCGGACAGTGTACCGGGGTCCACACCTCTGTGGTTTATTGCAGCGTGGTATGATCTCCAGTATGGCACTGCTGGTGCATTATACATGGAGTCTGCCCACTGGACGTACCTTACTCGGTCGCCTGCTGCGGTTCCGGGTGTTGGTGTTACGATCTGTCTGATCGGGCAATCAGGCTCACCCATCTCTGCAAGAGGTGGATGTGTACTTGGGTAGTCGCTACCTGGTGCTCTGTGGCCAAGACAAGCGGTCAGATCTTCATCAGAGATCTCTCTGACTTTCTGAACGTTGTTTGACATGTGGTTTCTTCTATTCTCAGCAACAGATGTGCTGCCGGGATAATATTGTGGTTTATATGCCATAATATTTCATCTCCTTAATTATTTAGTGGATTAATGGTCTTTACGTATTTCACAATTTTATTGAGGTTCTCCCTTGAACAGGTTTCGCCTCTTGTGATTCCGCTTACGATTTCCATGACTGTTCCTTTGGTCTGAATATTCTCAGTCCTTGGTTTAACAAGCCTGGTTTTAATTCCTGCTTCAGCGAACTGCTCAAAATCGATTGGATTCTGGCAGGCAATTACAGTTGGAATGTCCACGTACTTGAGGACAAATTGTGTCTTGCTAATTACGTGGGAATCAACATTGCCAAGATGCAGTATCAGGAGTTTATGCCTTTCGATCTGTGCAAATTCTTTTGAGGACATACCGAATTTAGGTCCGTACCCCATAATGCTCTGTCCCGAAAGATCCTCTGGGACACCAGCTCCTGAATTTAGCACAAGTACACTTACCTGTATACCTTCTCTCCTGAGCCCGTATGTGATCTCACATACCGGTTTAGTGATATGACGCCGTCCGGGAGTCATTGCGACTGCAATAACATCAGGCCTTCCGGTCTCGGATAATGTGCCTCGCTGTGCGAGACCTCCACCTCTGCCCAGGCCCATGCTTTCCCTACAATCGACACACTGTGTTTCTCTTCCGAACATGATCACTCATCTTCTGATTCCAACATACAAATACGGTCTTTTGGATCTGCCTTTGGATCGACCAATCCGAGAAGCCGCTCATCATCAAGATTGATGGACTCGTCTTCTTTGCTCTTGAAACCGTATTTGGCATAGTCTACCAGGGTAGCTTTCCTGCGAATGAAGAATCCTTCCCTGAATTCAAACGGGAAAGGTAAATTATCTTCTGCAACTTTGCGTATTTTATCCTTGACAGACCTGTCCTCAATTTCTACCTGGATCCGGCCCACTCTGATGTTCAGTTCAAATGCCTGACCTGAAACATTGATTACTCGCCGGTCCGGGTGGTTTACCGGAGTGCCTGTTCCGGGTCCCCATGTTACCTGCCTTGGCAGGCTCAGACCCTGGATCAATATACGAATTACTCCGGGTACCTTGTCAATACCGTTGAGCAGCTGTTCAGCTGTATCCGGCATCAACATCTGCTGTGGAAAAATTTCAACCTGAATTGGTTTTCTGGTGACTGAAGCGTTTCTGACCATAAATTTAATCCTCTAATGTTCTTACACCGCTCCTGCGACTGCCTTGATTGGCTCTCTGAATTCTTCTACTGATCCGAATGTTTCACCGACAAGTCCGGATGTCATCTCAGGTGTGAACATCTGGACACCAGCGTCAAGTGATACTGATGCTGCCACGCATGGGATAGCAAATCCTCGGGAGTGCCTGGTAACTACGTGGTTACCGTTGAACACACCAGGACCGCCGCCGCCATAGATAGAGTGACTGAAGAAGGAGAATCCTACTGCAGTACCCTGGACTTTACCCCAGTCGCATCCTGGCAGGCCTGTCTCTTTTTCAATAAGGTCGTTGAAGTACAACAATGTTGAAGAAGTGTGCTGTGGTGATCTTCCTGCACCGCAGTTGACCAGGTTTGCTGCAAGGGTTCCGGCTGCGCAATATGCGTTCCACAGGGATACATCATTTGCTTTATACATCTGGTATCCTGAGCCCAGTTTCTTATCAGGTGCAATTACACCATCTTCAATTCCGCGCTCAACGATTGAGTGCATAACTGTACCGATGGTTCCTGTTGCGCCGTTTGCCTTGGTTGTACCATAGACAAGGTTGTTTGCATTCAGGTTCTGGTATGCCAGACCGAGAAGCTGGTTCCTCTCGAACATTCCGAGAGCATTACCCATCTCGAACACACCGGCCTGCTCATATATTCCAGCCAGGGCTGCTGTGTTCATTGCGTTCTTCTTGGTGATTGCTGCCAGGTGGTTTGCCATGATGTTCCTCAGTGAATGGCCGAGACCCTCATCTTTCTGGGGGATCTCAAGGATGGACTTGACGTTACCGCCAGCCAGATCCATTGTCTGGGGATACTGGCCCATGATTGCTGCCTTGACTTCCGGAACATTGAACATGTTCAGGTCGAAAGTATCAATCATTGCCTGTATGGTTGCCATTGATGAACATGTCAGGGAAGCCACATATTCTGCGCCTACCTCGATACGTGCAGATGGAATCTGTACCAGCATCTGTTTGCCGCCATTGAGTGATTTCACATTGGTGTCATCACCGGCGTCTACTTTAACAAGGTCAGCTACTTTAGCTACGATCTTGTCTGCGTTCTTGACCACATCGAAATTCATTGCCTTTGCAGGTACATGTCGGCCTTTACCGCCAAACTTTCCTGCTGCCAATGCCTTCTCGATTCCGGCCAGATCCACGGCTGCTGTACGCTTTGTGTCGTGAACAATTTTCTTAATAGCTTTATTCCTGAGGGGACTTATCGCTCCAAGGTCGACATCGCCTTTGAGTTTTGCTCCTCTGTCGCTATATAGGTCTATTTTGTCAGCCACGTTTATTTTTCCTCCTATACTTTATCAGAAAACCGTTGTTGTCCGATGCAATGGGAAAAACAAACAGAAGCTTGTTAAATTTAAACTCCAAAAAGGATAACAAAGAGTTTAAAAAAATCCAAAAATCTTGTTGTTTGTTCTATTATACTCCGACATTGTATCAACCAACCACTACAGTTTACTGTACTACTTCTGTATTCTACGACAATATTTAAAGGTTACGGTGAAGGTTACGGATTAATCATTATATTTATAAAAAATTTATAAGTATGGAACAAAATTCAACCAAACACTTGACCAAAAATGTACTTACTTAGCATATACAGAAAACTATATTAATAAGAATACTTTCGCTAAAGAAGGCTTCAAGTAATATATGGTTATATGGTCATAATTACCAAAAAAATGAGAGGATTCAGATGGAACTACTTGCTGATGTTGGGGGTCGCCCCGGATACGATTGTATGGGTTTTTGTAAATACTGTTATTTCAAGGGTGTAAAAGAGGTCCCTGCATTCGGATGTCAACATTGCCCTCCCTACCAGAAAGGATGTCAATATTGCACTGAAAGTGTAAAGGAATCATATCCGGGTTTCAAACCAGTCCAGATGGTTGTCCAGAGTATAAACCAGACACTCCGGTTCAACAAGGGAGAAATAGAACGTATCACGATCAGCGGTGGCGGGGATGTAAGCTGTTATCCTGACCTTGAGGTACTGACACAGATGCTGACACAGCTTGAGGCACCCATACACCTTGGATATACCAGTGGAAAGGGATTCACAAGAGGTGATGAAGCAGAGTACTACCTGGACAGTGGTGTCACGGAAGTATCCTTCACCGTATTTGCTACTGACCCGGCACTACGCAGGGAATATATGCACGATAAAACACCTGAAGCTGCTCTTACCAATCTGGAACTATTCTGCGGTAGCTCAGAGGTTTATGCCGCATCTGTGCTGATACCCGGCGTCAATGACGGAGATGTGCTAAAAAAGACCTGTGACGACCTGGAAGCCATGGGTGCAAAAGGCCTGATACTTATGAGGTTCGCAAATACCTATGACCAGGGACTTATCCTGAACAATGCCCCGATAATCCCGGGCATTGAGGCTCATTCAGTGGATGAGTTCCAGTCAATTGTGGAGGAGATAGCCCGCGATTATTCATTCAGGGTGACAGGAACCCCGTTGGGAGACCCAAAAATCGGCTCACCATTCGCCATATTGAATCACGAAGAGGCTTTGTCAAAACTACCAAAAGTCAATATGGAAGCTACCATACTAACCAGCCGCATATCAGCGCCGCTGATTGGAGCCATCTTTGAGCGGCTGGACTCACCGGTAAATATTATAGGTTTGGAAAAAGATGTGGGATGCCTGATCACCATAGAAGACATACAGAAGCTGGACCTGTCAGATGTCAAGGAAACAGTGTTCTTCCCAGGGCGGGCTTTTGTCTACGACTCTGAGATCAAGGAGGTTCTATGCAAGGACGGTGTGGACCGGCTTGTGCGCAGGGGCCCGGACAAGCTGACTGTGGATGGGGAAATGAGTATCTCTATGACACAGGATGAGGTAATACAGCGGGAGATCGAGGCATTCACAGAACTGATCAACCATGTAAATGCACTGGGCACCCCGCCAAAAAATTAATATTCTAATCGTCTTCCATCGTTGGTATCTCACACACGTGACATTCATCATTATTGGATTTTTTAGATGACCTGTCAGTTGCCGGTACTTCTGTGTCCAGTGCCCTGGTACCATAGGCAAGTACTGAAGCGTTGGATAGGGTTCCTGCTATAAGAATTGCATCGAATATCTCATCACGTGGTATGTCCATTCTCTTTGCCACCCTGAGGTGCATGTCCAGGCAGTGGGTACAGCGAAGTGCGGCTGAGACACCAATACTGATAAGCTCAATGGTCCGCTGGTCGAGCCGCTTGAATTCCCTCATTATGGAATTGTCATATAGCACCTTAGGTATCAGCAGATCCGGTTTATCTTCCATGAACTGGAGGATATAAGGTACCTCACCGTAAATTGATTCTACTTCTTTCAGTACGGCTTTAGCAGCATCGTCTGGTTCTTTTTTCAATATCTCACCAATATCTTCAAATGCCAGAGTGGTCACCCCTGATGTACAATAAAAAGTGCTGTGATGCCAAAAGACATATATTTTTGGGTTTTGTTTCGATAGAATATTTCGATAAAAACACTCAAGAAAAAATTACAACCAGAAAGAATCATTCCGACCGATATCATTTAGACTGATATCATACCGGCCGGTCAAAGATTTATTCCTTTATCAATACTGCATTCACCACACCATCCTGGCCCGGACGGCTGGTTATCCTGGCGTTTCCTATCTCGGTCCGGACAATACCGCCCCTGGATAAGATATTCCTTCTTACGTAGTGCTTGTTGCTATTATTATCAACCACTGTCTCGATGGACACTTGCCTGGTTGAATTGTTTGATGGATCTGTCACATTTGCCATATTGCACCTGAGCAGTCGAACCTTCCTGTTGCCGCCCAGGGTGTCCACATTTTTTCGCCTGGTTTCATCCAGGTGGGGTTCAGCGGCTTCCCTGCCTATTTCAAATTTTCTCTTACCCTTTGAGGCGATGCGCCGTCCGCCTGTGTATTTACGTCTTGATTTACCTTGATACTGCATTTGATTACTCCTTTATGGATACTATGATGATTTTCATGCTTAAATATCTTTAACAATAATAAACATATCGCACATAATCCACCCTGGTTGCCCGTCAAGGTTTTTTCATAGTACATCTAGTATAACTTGATGTACTCAAGAAAATCCGACCGACGGGAGGATTTTCTTGTTTCATGGGCAATATTTAATACATAATAACCAGTTTAGAGTAAGTCCACAATCATCGCGGGCGCGTGGCCAAGCCTGGATATGGCAGCAGCCTCCTAAGCTGAAGATCGAGGGTTCAAATCCCTCTGCGCCCGTTTTTTCTTTATTTCCACGTCACTTTCCTGAATTGACCACATATTATATATGCTATGAATAATAATGATAAACTGTGAATACTTGCATCACCCCAAGATAGTTATCCAATATACCTACCAGATTTTATGTCCTGTCCATTAACTATCCCTCAATACAAATTTTCTTGCAGGTATTCATCCCCTCTTTCCAGTTGTAGAAAATTAGTTATAGGACTAAATGGTTTTTCACTGCAATGGATGAGAGTATTGCTGTTGTATTTGACAGTGCAGGTACATTACTGCACATGTACAGGGTGGCAAAGGATACACTCACAGGTAAATATATCGATGACATCATCACAACTGACCTGGTAAGCAAAAAACCAAACTGCGGATTAGTGATCATGCATACTGATCCCGATAAGATCATGAGCTGTCAGTCCACAAAACGAATCTACGAATTTTTAATTGACAATAAGATCAGGATCGACCTTAGCTGTTCAAGCAGTCCAATCACTCTCGATGACGCAGCACAGTGTATCAAGAACGATACCCTGACCAGCATGCAGGACATCCATGATGTCGTGAATGCAATTAAGCTAAAATGCCCTGATGTATTTTACCTGGGCGTAGGATTTATTGTTGATACAAAATCCCAGGGCATAGTATATACTATAAGCACAGGTGGCAGGCCATTTACCAATACACCGGCTGTACTTAATACCTTACAGAGTATGAAGATTGATGTATATATTGCCTCAGGTGACAGCATGCGTAACCTGGAGAACCTGGCAAGGTTGGTCGAAATACCTATTGAGCGTGTCTATGATGTGGCCACGCCGCAAAAGAAGGAATGGGTAATCAAATCTCTTAAAAAGCAATACGATATAGTGGTCATGGTGGGTGACGGCATGAACGACATACTGGCGCTGAGAGCTTCAGACCTGGGCGTTCTATCTATCCAGCAGACAGGTACATGCATGGAAAAGCTTTCTTCAGAGGCCGATATCATCATCACTGATATCAAGCAGATCGTCAAAATAATAAAAGAAATGAAATAATAATATCAGATATATCCCAGCGCATCCTCGATGCGCCCCATCTCATGCCCTGTGGTTTCCCTGCCTATGACATATCCTTTTGAATTAGCCAGCAATCCCGACCCTACCAGTGGAGAACCCATATTCACTGTACCGATATCTACATGAAGAGAAAATATCTCATCCAGCCTGTCCAGTTCGAATTTGCTGGCCCTGGGATGTACCAGTACTCCTTTATTGGTAACTGTAGCGGCCATCCCCACAGTCTTGAGTCCGCCGATGGTGCCCCTGTACACTTCCACGTCCAGGAATTCACCTATCTCTTCCACGGCCCGGTCTGGCATATTAGGATTTACAAGGGCTGCAGTATCATTCACAAGTATATTATTACCTGCTGCCGTGAGAATACCCTCCAGCCGTTTAATACGTACATATTTCCCGATCTCCTCAAGTTCAGCATCGTTCACTCTTTCAGATACCAGGTGCCCGTTACTATTCCCACAGCACAGGCAGCCTATAATGCTGCTCCCGTCCACAGATGTGGGAATCACATCCACATCCAAAGCATCCTCTATTACCTGTTTGAACTGCCTGTCTGCTTCCCTGGGTAATAAGACAAAATCCTCGGTGCATCTGGCATATACACCAAGGACAGAATTACCTCTAAAATCGATCTGGTTAGCCATTTTTATAAAAAAAGTGGTTAGATCCTTAAAAAAAGGACTTTGTCAATCTCACTCGGCTGCCAGTTCGGCTTCCACGACCCCATCTTCGAACTTCATAGCCTTGACCCTGATCTTCGATGGCGGTTTCTCTGATCCGCGATCCCATATTTTTTCACTGATATTGGGATTCATCCTGATCAATTCCCTGTCAGTTTTTGTATGACGCTCAAGGTACCTGAAAACCTCACTAACTGCTTTCTTGCTGCGCTGCCAGCGGGGCACATACTTTACTGCCCTTAGTGGTATCGTATAAACCTGCTCTTCACCTGTATCTACCATGTTTTTCACCCTTTATCCGATATTCAGACTGCTGCGTCTCCAGTGCCTGCGTTTAGGATGGGTCACTACTGCCCTGTTAGTCTTGATTATGGCCCATGAAGGGACCCTATGATTTTGGTTATGGGCTTTAGCCAACCTTATTTTCTTGCCTTTTGATTTTTTACTCATATTAGCTACACCTTCATTGATTATCGAGATATTATGAATGCTTCCTGTCTGTTAAGCGTGATTGTATATGTCTGGGAAATAAACGCTCCACAATACTATCACCTTCGTTATATTGTTTTCGTATGAAAGACCTGAGTTCTACTTCATAATCGGCCTTTTCTATGCTGTCACTTTCTCCTTGTACAACCAGTAGATGGGCGTCCACCAAAACATCAACCGCTGACCGGCCGTAGCCTGAAAGCGGCCTGATATATTTGATATTGTGCCTGTCTTCCAGGCTTCTTACCTGTGCCGGGGAAAGCATAGGCACCCTGTCATCCCGGCGAGTGCCGTCGGCCACGATGGTAGTGTCCGGTTTTGAACATACAGCTTCCAGTGCGCTCTTATGAAGATAGTTGATCGCACGCCCGGGGAACGCGTCTTCAAGCAACATTGCAGCAGCTTTTTCGATCAGGGAAGGCCGGAGCATTATCACATTGTGGGGGAATCCAAGCCTGGATGCAGATTGACGTGCGAATTCATACGTGGGTACGATACCAAAATTGATAGTTACCAGTTCCACATCGAAAAATGGTTCCAGCAGGATCGCTGCAAGGGAACTATCCTTGCCGCTACTGAACAACACATAGGCCTTCATTTCCGGGTTATGCTCATCTCACGTTTTTTGGGTTGCAATTGAATCAAGAGATTTTTCAGTTTAGCATCATCTATCTTACCCTGCAGCCTGCCCGATTGTCCCAGTCCCACAAGCTGTGCCTCCACACTTTGCACAAGTTCAGGCTTTGTCATCCTTAATGTATTCAATCTCTCCCTGGCTTCAGGTGTCAGGATTGAACGCAAGATGGCTTGTTTCTTTGCTTCCATCTCGGCCATGGCCTGTTCTTGCTGGGCAGCAGCCTGTGGATCTGGCATTTGCGCCTGTTGCTGCTGCCTTAACATTTCCATTTTCCGACGTCTGATAGCTTCCAGTTCATCTTCAGCCATCACACAACCTCCTGAAAATAATTATATTCGGGAATACCTAATATTTTTCAATACCAGGGTATTGCTCCAGCAATCCTGACTTTGCCTCATGTGCAACATTATCAAGTAAGGACTGACCCTTTGGAGTAACTATCCGGCCTTTCTTTACAGATTTGACAAGACCTGCACTTTCAAGCTGCTGAAGTGCTGCCCTTACAACAGAACCGCTACCTCTTACATGATGTGCGGATGCTGAACCCCCTCGCATCTTTCCGCCGTAAAAGCTCTTGAGCCTTGAAACACCTGTCGGACCATCAATGTAAACCCTGCGTACTATAGATGCACACCTGGTGTACCACCAGTCCTGGTCCATTGGAGACAGTTCCTTGTGGACACCGGTCTTAATCAGGGACCCCCAATCAGGGGTTTGTATAAAATTTTCATTTTTTAGTTTCTGTCCTACATTCTTAATCAGTATATCTGCAGGAATATCATACACTGTTGTCATTATTATCCTCCGTCCATGAAATAGTATTAGTAATTTAATTATAAATCAATATTCTTCTTGTGGGGCTTCCATTATGTGGATAAGGTTGATTAATCTATCGGCCACCATACTATTTCGGACCAAATAGCTGGAATGTTCTACCAATGATTTATATTGTTCAAATATATAATAGATATGAATTTACATGAAAGCCGTAATACTTGGAGCGGGAGAAGGATTGTGATGCCGCCCCCTTACACTCACCAGATCAAAGGTAATGTTGCCTGTGGCAAACAAACCAATCCTTGAACATATTATTGATGCCTAACCTTCTGCATGATGGTGCCAATATCAAGGTGAAGATAATGGGCACAATGGTTGATTCCGGGCGCAGGAAACTTGGTACCATTATGGGCGATAATGTACATACAGGCATTAACAGCATGTTGAACGTGGGTTCGATGATAGAACCTGACACTAACATCCATCCAGGGGAATTTGTAAAATAGGATAATTATAGTTAAAACCAAACAATTCAAACTAATCTTTGTGGACTTCGCGCTCTTTGCGGTGACTAGAATCATACACCGCAAAGGACGCAAAGAGCGCAAAGTGTTCAAGATATATTTCAAAGATATTAGGTTCTTGACTATATTTGCCAATTATGCGATAATAAAAAAAAGGTGTATCAAAATTGAAAGTTTCGGTCATAGGTTCAGGTTATGTGGGCACCGTGACAGCAGCATGTTTTGCTGAACTGGGACACAATGTAGTATGTATAGACATTGACCCTGGAAAAGTGGACATGATTAACAGGGGCCAGCCACCCATTTATGAAGAGGGACTTGAGGAACTTCTTAAAAAACATGCCGGTAAAATTATCAGGGCGACTACAGATTATGATGACGCGGTTGCAAATACTGATATTTCCTTTATCTGTGTGGGAACACCTTCTGACGATAACGGAAACATCGACCTTGGGATAGTGAAGGCTGCAAGCAAGAGTCTGGGCAGTGCAATAGGGAAAAAGGATGGCTACCATGTGGTCGTGGTCAAGAGCACAGTAGTACCCGAAACTACCGAGAATGTAGTGGTCCCGATAATAGAGCAGGCATCCGACAGAAAACCAGGTGTGGATTTCGGGGCTGGCATGAATCCTGAATTTTTGAGGGAAGGCAAGGCGGTCCATGATTTCATGCACCCGGATAAGATCGTCGTCGGGGCTATAGACCAGAGGTCGGATGATATCATATCTGCCCTGTATGCCAATATAAAGTGCCAGATCACACATACCGACCCCGGGACTGCCGAGATGATCAAATATGTCAACAATTCGTTCCTTGCTGCAAAGATATCTTTCTCCAATGAGATAGGCAATATATGCAAAAAACTGGGAATAGATACATACAAGGTCATGGAAGCAGTTGGCAAGGACTTCAGGATATCTCCAAATTTCCTTAACTCTGGTGCGGGTTTTGGTGGTTCATGTTTCCCAAAGGATGTTAAGGCTCTTATCGGAAAGGCAAAAGAACTTGGATATGAACCGGGATTGCTTGAGTCAGTTATCAGTGTCAATGAAGTGCAGCCCTTAATGATGATAGACCTGCTTGAGTCCCGCACAGGAGAGCTGGAAGGAAAAAGAATCGCTGTGCTGGGTCTTGCATTTAAGAATGATACCGATGATATCAGGGAGTCCAGGGCAATCCCTGTTATCAGGGCTCTGCTGGATAAGGGGGCGAAGGTATCCTCATATGATCCCATGGCAGCTGATAATATGAAGGCTATTTACCCTGATATTGAATATTGCGATTCAGCTGTCAAGGCACTGGAAGGGGCCAACGGCTGCCTGGTCATGACCGAATGGGATGAGTTTAAAGGACTTTGTTCAGAGTTCAAGGTTATGCGCCGTACGCTCGTGGTCGATGGTCGTAATATGATACGATGTGAAGATATCGAATATGTGGGACTTTGCTGGTGAGATGGGAATAGATGTCTTTAAAGCGATGTGAGTTTTTTTTTAGAATCCGTGATAAGGGATATGAGCCTGCAAGCGACCCTGCGGGTCCATAATCACTGTGCTGTTAACCTTGTACTCTCAAGCCTGCCTTCATCTATGTTTGTTGATTTAACCTACAGTCACGGTGCTGTTAACCTTGCATAGGGATTTCATGATTTCCCGGCACCCGGTCAAACGTTGCGATAGCACGTCATGCCCCGCAGCTCTGCTTCGGTTGGGTGTGCCGTCGCAACGTTTGACTTAATGAATTGTCCCTTTGGATTCCAAATGCATATTTTTTTCAAATGCACTTGCAAGACTGGAGGGAGTTCTGATTTCAATTCCTTTATCCGAAAAAGTAAACTGGTGGGGTATCTCATTGATCTTTGTTATTCGCATTTTCTGGATCTCAATAAAATAGGCTTTCTGCATATCCAGCTCGTGCGTTAATTTTTTATCAAAGTAAATAATACCATCTGCCATAAAATCAAAGTCATCATATTCCTTTACTTCGATACCATGTTTTTTTTCTGTAATAGCAAGACACGTAATCTTTTTCTCTTTGATAACTTTAACAATATTCCGAAATTCTGAAGATTTTCTTATATCTGTAATATCAGAAAAAATATTCAGGGAATCAAAGACAATTCGTTTTGGTTTAAAGGTGTCAATTATCTCGATGATCTCCTCAGTTGAGAGCATTGTGAATCCAAATACCTCCAGATACCCCTTCTCCAGGTATTTTCCAATGTCCCATCCATAACGAATAGACTGTTTAATAAGCTGCTCGACCTTTTCTTCGAACGAGAAAAAAATGCATTTTTCATTGTTCTTCATCCCTTCAAGCAGGAACTGCATGGAAAAGGTGGTCTTGCCTGTACCTGGTGTGCCTGTTGCTACAACAATAAAGCCTTCGGGTATGCCGCCCTCCACAAGCTCATCAAAGCCGTGTATCCCAGTTTTTACTCTTTTAATGATCTTGCTAATAGTCTGGGTATCGACTTTTTCTTTAAAGCGGAGTTTGTCCATGCCCAGCAGTGCACGCTCCAGCACGATGTTCTTAGCACCCAGCTCCTGCTCATAGCGTTCCAGGACACTCATGGCCTCTGTGCTCAGAGTGGTGTGTATGGGGTGCTTTGCGCGCATGGGGGGTTTACTCTAAAGGGTTTGTAGAGGTTTTAATGAAATTGATATCCAATCCATCTATAGAAATGAACGGGATGATATAAAAAAGTTCATTTGCAGAAAAATTGCAATAATTATCAAATATAAGATGACTGTTAAAAATGACTGTTAAAAATGACTGTTAAAAATGACTGTTAA
>SWBY01005069.1_pt1 | contig 27342 bp, 17 predicted proteins | sample 4693071 | NCBI WGS metagenome assembly SWBY01 (sample SAMN10267273, study PRJNA491770) | bioreactor metagenome | isolation source: DHS bioreactor inoculated with marine methane seep sediment | place: Japan: Omine Ridge, Nankai Trough | collected 2006-05-06 | reverse complement strand
GCTTAGCTGGTGGAAATGATTGTGAAGTTTAAGGCTTAGCTGGTGGAGTAGGATGTGAAATTTAAATCTATAATCATAGAAGACGAAAAACTGGCGCGAGAACGTTTGAAGCTGTTGTTGAAAAAACATGAAGATGTGATCGAAATATTGGCAGAAGCAGCTAATGGGGAAGAAGGACTGCAGTTGATCAATTCACTCAAACCGGATCTGATCTTCCTGGATATTCAGATGCCGGGTTTAACCGGATTTGAAATGCTGCAGCAACTGGATGACATACCTCTTGTGATCTTCACAACTGCTTATGATGAATATGCTTTGCAGGCGTTCGAAACTAATACAATTGATTATTTATTGAAACCGATCGCACCGAAAAGACTGGCAAAAGCCATCAATAAACTTCAGCAAATGGGAAGTGCTGAATCACAAATCAAAGATCAGGTGCTTGATTTAATTTCCAAGATGTCCCAACCCAGAGCTTCATTTATCAAAGTGAAAACCGGCTCGATAACGAAATTGATAAAACTGGATAAGATCTGCTATTTTCAGGCGGAAGATAAATATACATTTCTGCATACTTATGATAAAAAATATATACTGAGTGACTCGCTGAATGAACTGGAAAAAACACTTTCTTCCCAATTTAAAAGAATTCATCGTGGTTTTATAATTAACCTGGATTATATAAAAGAAATTGTGAATTTATCCAGTAACAAAAGTATTGTAGTGCTAAAGGATGAACAAAACACTGAGCTTCCGATCAGTAGACGGATGAGGTCGTTTCTGGATTAACCTTACCCTGCTGTCCCTCTCCTAAATTGATGAGAGGGAACATAGAGAAAGTGAAAGAGTAATCATCGTTTTTAGAATTTCTTCGAAAAGCCGACATTTAAAGAGCAAGTAGAGTTTTTGAACAAGACCTTGCGAACGGTTTTCGAACCTCCATATTTTTTTGGACCTTCGCAATGGTTGGTAGCAATATCCCTTCAATTCTCTTTTATATGCTGTCTCTTGAAAATTTCTTAACCCGATTTTAATAATGCTGATCAGTCAGACTGGAGTTCCCTGTAAAGGTGTAGCTTTTCTGGGACTTCAGAGCTATGATTTAGAAATCTGTTCTTGACTCTGCTATCGCAAGTTATCTGTACTAGTAATAGTAGGGATCGATTCGAGATCGTTTTCATTGTTAAGCATGAAGAAATTGATTTATTTTACTGGCTGCAAAGCCGAATCTCCAAAGCCGACTTGTAGCTCCCGCAAAGTCAAGTCCAGATTTTTCTCACTTCAACAACAAGCATTTCCTCACAGCTTCGGTTTTACCATTAACGCTCAATTTATAATAATATACATTTGAACTAACCGGTTTGTGGTTTTTATCTGTTCCGTTCCAGGTGACACTCATTTCTCCTCGTCCTTCGATAAACTCAGGATGACACGAGCTCGGAGTAAGGATTTTAACTTTCTGCCCTTTAAGATTATAAATTCCAATTTCCACTGATTCAATTTCACTAAAGTCTGAAGTCTGAAATCTGATTTCTGTAGAGGGATTAAAAGGGTTTGGATAATTCGAAAGTTGAAAATTAAATGAAGCGAGATCGTTTCCCACACTTACTGCTTGAGCAGATGCCGTATTTGATGCATAAGATTCTATTCCATCAGTATAAACTCCTGTAATATAATATGCAGTTTCTATTGCTGGCAGCTGCGGATCGGAATAAATAAGAAGATCTCCATCAATTTCATCTAAGAATACTTCATCACGGTAAATTCGGAAAAGATCTGGAATAGCAGCACCGGGCAAGCTTGAATTGGCATATTGCCATTGCAAAACTACTTCCGAATTATTTTGGATTTCTGCTATAAGATTCTCTGGTGGATATGGAATATAACCAGTGTTTTCTCTGAATCGAAAACTTGCCGCATCATAGGGCCAACCATCTGTTCCATCGATAGATGCAACTAAGGAGATACGAAACTCTTCATTATTCAAAATCTCAGTATCATAATAATGCATTACCTCGCCGGGTTGTACATTATTAAATGTTGTTAATAACAATTCATTATTATATATTTTAATTTCATCAAGTGCATTCAAAGGTGATCCATCGCTCCATATTGTAGGATTTTGCCATGTGATATAAACCAGAGGTGCATCATGAAATTCTAAGCTTGTAACTGCTTCTGGAATAGATTCAACTGAATAAGCTCCAATATCATAATTGTTTTTTCCTGATGCTATGCAAGGTGAATTTGCAGATATGCGAAAATCATTATAATTCGGATTTACCAACTGTGGATCTGTATAAACACAACCAGTCCCGGGTTGCGGTGTAAACGGAAAACTACCTCAGCAGGGTTTATCTGCCCAATAATTATAATCATTATTCCACATGCAGTTGTAAGAAAGGTGTATCGGGTTTTCCGGAAGTGATTTATGGATGGCAAAAGTAAGGTCAGAAAAGATCGAGTTATAACAAGTAACTTCACTTATACTGGCCTGCATTATACCTCTTACCATATCATAAAAAACACAATTTGTTATAAGACCTTTAGCGCTGTAATGGTACATAACTCCCATAGGTCCATTAATGAATATAGCTCTATCGATATCCCAATGCATATTCGAATTCACAGACAAATAACTATAGTCCAAATCGATAATAGCACCATTGCCTGCAATTTTGGTGCGGAATGGTTCGGGATAGGCACTCACATAAAAATCATCTATCCACCAGGCACTCTCATCGAAACCTTCATAATGAAAAGCCAGATATACATCTTCATAAGCATATTCCGCAAGATCACACCCTCTCCAAACCCAGCTGCTGCAATAATAAATGAATTCTCCTACTAATTCAAAATCTCCATCGGTCGGATTGCCGCTGCCAGTGCTGATCCACAAACCATGGTGTTCGTAATAAGAAGATATGGAAGCATCATTCAGTTCTTTAAAGACTACATAAGCGTTTTCTGGAAGAGTTAATTGTGGCATCACGATCCAATCATCTGATGTGAGCGTTGTGTGATAATGTGCCAGAGAATTGGGTTGTGATGAAGCAGTTGAGGTGTTTAGATGCCAGGATGTGGAATCGGCGTAACTATACTGAATCCAGTCATTGGGAAGACTGGTAGAATTATCAAAAGATTGGTGGTAAATAGTTTCAGAGGATGGTCCTTCCAGAAATAATCCACCGGTATAGGTCTCACCCGGTTCCAGAATTACCATTTTATCATATCCGGCACCTGGTTCGGCAGAATCATACATTTCTTGAAGCGTAATAGTATAACATGAAATAGTAAAGATTAAGAATAAAACAATAAACAATTTTTTCATAACACCACCCTTAATATTTATTTTTAGTTACTTACTTCAACAACAAACATTTTCTCACTGCTTCAGTTTTTCCGTTTACACTTAATTTATAATAATAAACTCCGGAACTTACAGGTTTGAAATTGTCATCTGTTCCGTTCCAGGTAATAGAGTTAATGAGTTGAAGAGTTGAAGAATTGATGGGAATAGTTTTTACTCTTTGACCTTTTAAGTTATAGATTTCAATCGCTGCTGATTCAATTTCACTGAAGTCTGAAATCTGAAATCTGATTTCTGTGGTTGGATTAAAGGGGTTAGGATAGTTTGAAAGGTTTATCTCCGGAATTTGCATAATGCTTTCCGAGGAAGTTTGATAATTGTATAACATATAAGCCCCTCTTCCTGTGAAAGCCATTATGTGTATTATACTCATTATCGGATTTACAAATAATTTATTAATCGATAGATGTGGTAATCCATCATTCATGGGAATCACGTTTTCATTCGACCATATTGCCACGCCTTGATCTTCTTCCCAACCTACAAAAGTATCCCCATTCATGTCATTGATTACACTGGAAAGTGCATCAGAATAGAATTCAATCTGCCAGGATGCACCAAAATCAAGAGAACTCCAAAGTCCTGATGAATTTGAATGATCTGGGGAAATACCATATAATTTTGTGTCATTTCTAAAAGACATATCTGTTATAAGTGGATTTCCCGCAACAGGTGTACTCCAGGTTGAACCGTAATCGTCAGAACAATAAACACCGTAGATATTGCTTGAGACCGAAACCGCAAAATGATTTCCCCAAAAAACAATATCTTCGCAGTTCATTCCATTAAAAAAGGTAACTTCTTCCCAAATCTCTCCATTGCTGGATTTATACAAACCATTATAAGCACCAACATAATACTCATCAACTGTCCAATTATAAACAAGAAAATTGGGATAATATATCCACTCGATAACTTCAAATTCATAAGTGCTTTCATTGAACAAGTAAATCCCATCTGAATAACTTCCATTGCCTTGAACAAGTAGAAACTCATTATTGTTGTAATGAAGTATATTCCAAACGGGAAGACCACTGTTAACCTGGATCCATTCATCTCCATTTTCAAGAAGGATACCGTCTTCACAAGCCAAGACAAATGGGTATCCTATAAAATGTTGCGATAAATCGTAGATTTCGATATTTTCTTCAATTATAGGGTTCCATTCGTAAGCATATAAAAGTGAAAATGTTAATAGAATTAATAATAAATACTTCATTTAATTTTCTCCTTATTTCAATAATAGCATCTTCTTCACAGGTGAATTCGCGACGTTTAATTTATAGTAATAAATTCCAGAAGAGACTGAATTACCTGACAGGTCAGTTCCATTCCAGGTAGCTGAGTGAGTGGGTTGATCAGTTGATGCGTTTATGAGAATAGTTTTTACTCTTTGACCTTTTAAATTATAGATTTCAATCGCTGCTGATTCAATTTCACTGAAACCTGAAATCTGAAAACTGATCGTAGTGGATGGATTAAAAGGATTTGGATAATTATTTAGATTTGTGATAAGTGATGAAGGATTTGGAATGAATGGTTCTTGTGTTTCAACTACAGCATTTGCCAAGAAAGGATATCCATTATTCGTGGATCCATCAATATTCCAGAAATCTTCATTCGCGGTATCGTCAAATGGATTATCTACAAAATCCCAGGGTTCATCCAAACCAATTGTTACCAAATTTGTATAAGTAGCTATATCCTGCATTTCTAATGTAGTTTTTCCTGTTCCACCGGTACTGGTAGTCTGATTGGATGTTTCTACATTCCAGAAACTGTTAATCACAGTTCCACCACCGCTTCCCACTAATCCGCCGTCATTTACATCACTATACACAGCACCGCAACTATAACTATTATTCACTAATCCTTCATCGTTATTTCCTACTAATCCACCCACATTTTCCAAGCCATTAACGGAACATGTGCTAAAGCAGTTGTTTATCTCTGAATCATTATTTCTTCCAAGCAATCCACCCACGGAGTAATCTCCGTTTATGCTTCCTGTTGCAAAACAATTCAGGATCATTGAGGAAGCGGCATAACCTGTTAAACCACCTGCATTCCCATTTACATTAAACGATACATTTGTTAAACCTACATTTTCTATTACTGCATCTTGTATATGACCAAACAAACCCTGATAATTATAATATTGTCGATCAATGAATAAGCCATCGATAACATAATTCTGGCCATTAAAGCTGCCGGAAAAACTTTCTTCTAAGCAAATGGGACGATAACCACCCGCTTTCCAGATCTGGGTTTCTGTTGCATCTATGTCGGCAGTTTGAATAAAGTGTTTATCCCAGGAAGGTAAGGTTTCAGCCACCCACAATAAATTCTCAATGATCTCTACTTGATGCGGATCTGCTTGGGTTCCTGAGCCAGCAGGTTCCACTGCAATTGCAGTAATCTGCAAAAATGGATAACCATTATTCGTGTCTTCGTAAATATTCCAAAGGTTTTCAATGGCAGTATCATCAAACGGATTTTTGGCAAAATCCCAGGGATCGTTTAAACCAGCTGTTGCCACGTTCTGCATCTCAAGCGTAGTTTTGCCGGTTCCCCCGGCACTTGTAGGTTGATTGGAAGTTTCTACATTCCAGAAACTGTTAGTTACTGTTCCACCATTAAATCCCATTAATCCACCAACAAAGCTATTAGCAGCTACAGCACCGCAACTGTAACTATTAATTACAGTTCCCTGAAAGTTAGAACCAATTAAACCACCTGTTGTTTCGTTACCGGTTACCGAGCAGGTACTATAGCAGTTACTGATAATTGCATCGCTGTTATAGCCGACTAAACCTCCCACCGATGAGTTTCCGTTTATGCTGCCCGTAGTATAACAATTACGGATTTCCGATGCTTCGGCAAAACCTGCCAAACCACCAACACGCGCGTTACCTGTATACGAAATGTTGGTTAGACCTAAATTTTCGATTACTGCTTCGTTTACAAAACAAAACAGACTCTGAAAATGCCAGGCTGATCTATTGATGTATAAGCCATCTATAATATGATATTGACCGTTGTAAGTACCGAAGAAACAATCTTCCCAACCAATGGGACTAAAACCACCTCCCCAGTTCTGAGTGTCGGAAGCATCTATATCGGCAGTTTGAATATAATGGCTGAACCAGGAAGTAGGATTGGTGCTGATCCACAATAAATTATCCAGGATCTCGACCTGATAAGGATTAGTTTCGGTGCCTGCACCAATGGGCTGCACTCCATCTGCCGAAAGAATTGAAGATACAAATAAAATAATACTAAGTAATACAAAGATTTTTTTCATTAGAACCTCCAACTCCTTAATGCAGTAAGTGTTCCAGTAGGGTGTCAAATATGAATGAAACTCACAAAAGGTGAAATGTTTTATTATAACGGCAATCTGGTCAGCTAGTAACAATTGGTAATTTGTGTTTGGCAATTATCAGGTGGAAAATCACCCGTTAATAACAACCAGTATCAGGTCAAAGCCGCCACCTGCAGATGGGTTTATAATTAAGTTAATTGAGTTGTTTTCATATTTTGTATAAATTGAAGCGAATGTAACATAACTAGTAAAAGAAAACTTAGCTGTTTCAATGATTGAAGTACCTGTTATTTCACAGATCAAGTTTTTAATTTCATCAGATATTATTTCATTATTTTCAGCGCTTCGTGAAATAAGAATTATGCTGCCTTGATCAATCACTTCGATCATACTTTTCATTTCGTTGAACACAAAATCTATTACCTGTTCATCCAATCCTGCAAAAAGTTTTACTGCAAACACATTTTCTTTGGCTTTACCATTCGCAAAATATCCCAGTTGAGCTGGATCGAGATTTTCGAAATTATAACCTGAACGCACAAATATATATTCCAGGTTGCGTACAACAGAAAGTTTTTTAAAAGCGTCCTCATTGAATGCTACCTGTGAGTTGATGCCATCTATAAAGCAGTTGTCATAGAATTGTATAAAATCAAGCGGGGAATATTCCACTTCCTTTATGGCAGAAAAATCCTTAGTAAAAAATACTCTTACCTCTATCATAGATTCAAAATAGAATTTCAAGTGATCGAAATCCCACAAATTATCAGGATATTTTTCTTCTAATTCACTTTTAGATATATTTGAACTGCCAATACCGGGTAGAAAACCTGTATATCTTTTGGTTATGAATTCGATAGTTCCAATACCTTTGCTAGCAATTACAGAAACACCTTTGTCATAATTTTCCATTTTTCCGGGATAGGCACCATCTGTTAAATCAAAATATTCTACTAATTCCTTTGTAATGCCTTCCTCGAAGTACCTGGTTAGATAACACAATACACAATCTGAATCAAAGCAGTTAGCAGGAAGTTCTACATTTGCGGTTGCATCAGGAATTTGATCCTGACAGAAAAGTAGTGGTTCTATAAGAAAATTTAGTACAATTAAGAATGAAAAAAGTAATAGTTTTGAATTCATTATTTTAAACTCCCCAATTTATTGTAAAAATAATCCCAGCAGCAGCAGGGTTGAATTTCATTTTATCTTTTGAATAATTTGTATGATATCCCTCGTTCAGTCGTTTGTTCAGTTTGGTAAGGTTCATTTTATATAGAGGAAACTGGTAATAAGGAATAATATCGAATGTAAATTTTCCTTCTCCAATAGATATAGGCCAGCGCAAAGCAAATGAGAAGTAAAATATATCCGTTGTTTTTTGGATGTTATCAGCTACAATATTTTTAACAATAGTTTGAAATTGCTCAAAATTAAAACCGAAAGATGGACCAGAACGAAAAAAATCTGACTGTAGTATATGACGTGTAAAACACAAGTTAAACCCATTGTGTGTAAGGTTTACTTTCTTTTCGTAATGCACACCAATGCTGTCTCTTCCTTCTGCTGTAGAAGAATATACATGTCCTAATAGTTTAAAACTCATGCTCATCTCTTCACTCTCTAGTTTCATACCTAAAACCAGGCCTAGTGAATTTCCGGGTAGCTTAAGCTCGTGCTTCACATTTTGAGCCGTCTGATCGTGATGGTCGTTGAAATCGTTGAAAATAGTCGATAATCCCTTGTTGTTGAAGTAGTTTTCGATACTGTAACCGGCACTAAAATAACTATAATCTTTTCCGTTCAGAACACATGCAGTAAATACAATTAAAATAAAAACTATTTGCCTCTTCATACCATCATCTCAATTTTCATTATTTCTCCAAAAGTAAATACTCTCATCCAAAACTTTAGGAGATAATGTATGGTGTCAAATATTTTAGTTTAGGGTGAATAGTATATCAATCCTGAAAATATTCATATCCTACTTTTGTTAAATATGTAATGCCGAAAGAGTTTCTACTTCAATTTCTTTACCTACGAGTCATTAAGTTGTGGCATATCAATATCTGTCACTGTCCATCAGCGGACATAAATAGTACTCCTGCGGACAATGATAACAATACTTAAAATATCATAAATAACTATTCTACAACGAAATAGGTTTTGGCACGGCAAATGCAATTATTAAAATGTAATAAAGAAAGAAAAGAGGATAGAGTGTTTAAAAATTATCTTAAAATTGCATTTAGAAACATTATTCGCCACAAGGGTTTTTCGTTTATCAATATTGCCGGGCTGGCAGTTGGCCTGGCTGTGTGTTTTCTTATTTTACTATGGGTTCAAGACGAACTGAAATTCGACAAATTCCATGAAAAATATGATAGAATTCACCGCATACTGGTAGATATAAATACAAATGGTGAAGAGTTTGTTGTAGGTGTTACACCAGCAGCTTTAGCTCCCAACATAATAGATGAAGTACCGGAATTCGAAGAGATCTGTCGTTTTAAAAACTGGGGAAATTTTCAAATGCGAACCAGCGAAGAAGAAGGTTTTATCGGTTTGAACAGCGGTATTGCCGATGCTTCTGTTTTCGATATTTTTTCTTTTCCACTACTAGCAGGAGATCCCGAAACAGCTCTTATCGAAGCTCACAGCCTGGTGCTTACCATAGATGCAGCCGAGAAATTATTTGGTGATGAAGATCCGCTGGGTAGAACTGTGGAAGTAAAGAATCGCGGTGATTTCACAGTTACCGGTCTTATCGATAATGTCGATCACTCTCATTTCAATTTCGATTTTCTCACACCTTTTCACCTGATAAAAGAAGATGGAGAGAACATTGATGATCCAAATCAGGGCTCTTTTAATTTCACAACTTATGTGCTTTTAAAAGAAGGCGTAGATGGAGCAGCAGTTGATGCTAAAATAGAACAATATTATTGGGAAGAAGGTGAGGAAAATCAACCGATCTTGTTCTTGCAAGCTCTGGAAGAAACATATCTTTTTTCTAAAGTTGCCTACGATTTCACCATCCGCGGTGATGTGAAAACGATTTATATTTTCTCGTTTATTGCATTGCTTGTTTTGCTCATCGCCTGCATAAATTTCATGAATTTATCCACTGCAAAATCTTCCATGAGAGCACGAGAGATCGGCATCCGTAAAGTGTCGGGAAGTTCCAGAAGCAAGATTATGGCTCAATTCTTCTTAGAGTCGATAACTTATGCAATTCTGGGAATGGCCATCGCTCTTTTACTCACAGAACTTTTGCTGCCTGTTTTCAATGAGCTGTCGAACAAAGAAATTACCCTCGACTTTTTCAATTCTACACAGACTGTTCTAATGTTGGTTGGTATTACGATCGTCACGGGTTTTTTATCAGGAATATATCCTGCATTAATGCTTTCTTCCTTCAAACCTGTGAATGTGCTTAAATCAACTATTAAAAGTGGAAAAGCTGCGTCTGCATTTCGCACGATCCTGGTTATTTCACAATTTAGTTTATCTATAATTCTGCTGGTCTCGGCCTTAACAGTTCAAAAACAACTCAAATTTATTTATAATAAAGATCTGGGCTACAACAAAGATCACCTGGTCTGGTTGAACTTTTCTCCAACCCTGAAGGAAAAATATGATGTGGCAAAAGAATCATTACTGCAGATGCCGGACGTTACTTCGGTAACCAATCTTAATGTGCTTCCTGTATATGAATGTCCTGGATCGGGTGTAGAATATTGGGAAGGCAAAACAGGTGATGAAATTCTGCAATTACATATGATACAAGTGGAACATGATTTTCTGAAAACATTTGAAATAGAGTTATTGGAAGGCAGAGATTTCTCGGCTAATTCTGCGGCTGAGTCTAACTACGTAATTTTAAATGAAGAAGCTGTTCGCAGAATGGATATGGATGATCCTATCGGTAAGCATATTTATGATGAAGATACCGAGATTATCGGTGTGATAAAAGATTTCAATTATAATACAGTTCGTGGAGAGATCGAACCTCTTGCTCTTATCTCGGATACCAGTGAGGCTCGCTATTTAATGGTGAGAATAAACTCTGCAAATCCGGCGCAAACCATGGAAAAGCTGAATGATCTGACTAAATCTATCGATCCTGATATTGATTGGAATTTCCGCTTTTTTGATGATACACTACAGAATCTGTATCGAACAGAACAGGATGCCGGCAAATTAATCACCTATTTCACAATTCTGGCAATTTTCATTTCCTGCCTGGGATTGTTTGGTCTGGCTGGTTACATTACGGAACGTAGAACCAAAGAAATTGGAGTTCGCAAAGTTATGGGCGCATCGGTTTCGGGAATTACCTTTCTGCTTACCAAAGAATTCTGCAAATGGGTACTTATCTCCATTGTTATCGCCTGGCCGATAGCCTATTATCTAATGGAAAAATGGCTGCAGAATTTTGCCTATAAAACAGAGATTGGAATTGGTACGTTTCTTATCTCCGGATTTTTTGCTTTAATGATAGCAATTATAACAGTTAGTTTCCAAACCATTAAAACTGCAATTTCCAATCCGGTGGATGCGCTTAAATATGAGTAAGGAGTCGGCTTTGAGAGATTTGGCTTTGCTTACAGCAAAACGAATCAAATTCTTCATGCTGAACTATGGGAAACGATGTCATTTCTTCTTGCATTCTTCAATGCAACGCCTCTCCCTGCTGTCCCTCTCCAGCCCCTCCGTCTCTGGCGAGGGAACATAAGAAAAGCAAGAAATGATTAAATATTAAAGGAATTTAAAATGTTTAAAAATTATCTGAAGATCGCACTCCGAAATATCGGCAGGCACAAGATGTATTCCATCATCAACATCCTGGGACTGGCAGTTGGCATTGCCACAGCAATTATTATTTTCCTGGTTATTCAGGGAGAACTTCAATTCGAAACACATCATCCTGAAAATATCTATCGAATCAATAAAAAATACACCATGAAGGGTGAAACAAGTTTGAATGAATCAACTCCTCATCCACTTCGGAAAACTCTGGCTAGCGAAATTCCTGAAGTAGTTGAAGCTGTGCATATCACCAATTCTTCCTGCCTTCTAAAATATGAAGATAAAGTTTTCCGTGAAAGAGAAAATTACTATGCTTCATCAAACATTTTTGAGATGTTTAGTTTCAAATTTATTCAAGGTTCAGCGGAAGTTGCGATCAAAGATAAAAATTCCATTGCGATCTCACAGGAAACAGCCACAAAATATTTCGGAGATGAAAACCCGATCGGCAAAGTTCTTATAAGAAGTAATCGCGATGAAATGACCGTGACAGCAGTGTTTGAAAACATGCCGATCTACACAAACTACAATTTTCAAATTATTCAAAACATAGAGAACGTAACCTATGAAGATGATTATGATAACTGGTATTCACATTGGATGGAGACGTTTGTATTGCTGGAAGACACTGCCGATTTTGACGCAGTTGAAGCTAAAGTAGATGGTGTGATGAAGGCACATATAGAAGAGCAAAGCGGTGCGGTGATGCAGTCGCTTAAGAACATCCATCTTTATTCTGTGGAAGGTAATCCTACAGCGCAAAAATATATTTATATTTTCGGGAGTATAGCAATCCTGATCCTGATAATCGCCTGCATTAATTTCATGAATTTGGCAACAGCACAAGCTACAAAAAGAGCACGGGAAGTAGGTGTGAGAAAAATTGCCGGTGCTCAAAAAAAATCTTTGATTTTTCAGTTTATTGGTGAATCGATAATTTATACTATTTTGGCCTTCCTGTTTTCACTACTCCTGGTGGAACTGGGTTTACCTATCTTCGAAAAACTAAGTGGCAGAGCTATTTCACTAGATCTGCTAAATCTGAAAACTATTTTGATGGGAATTGGTGGAATCGTGCTTCTTGGAATTATTTCCGGCAGCTACCCTGCTATTATTTTATCATCCTTTTCACCTGTTAATATCTTTAAAGCAAAACTGGTAAGCGGCAGCAAAGGGCTTACTCTGCGCACGATAATTGTAATTGTTCAATTTACTCTGGCTATTTCCCTGCTCATTGGTACTGGTGTTATCTATTCTCAATTGCAGTATATGCAGAAAAAAGACCTGGGATTCGATAAAGATAATCAACTGGTATTACGTTTGAATCCCGATCTGAAGGAGAAATTCGAAACCTTCACTAATTTAACTGATCAGATCCCCGGAATACTTAATGTTACTCGTTCGTCCAGCACACCCAACGAAGTTTGGAACATTATGCGCGGTATGAGCTGGGAAGGAAATCCAGCTGATGAGGGGTCGGCTTTTGCCTTTGTTTCAGCGGATTACAATTTTGTAGAAACAGTTGATCTGGAGATCGTTCAGGGACGCAATTTTGATCCAAATTTAAAATCAGATGAGAATGCTGTCTTGATCAACGAGAAAAGCCTTGAGATGATGGGTGTGGAAAATCCCATTGGTTTGAAGATGGGAGATGATGGTTTTGAAATTATCGGAGTTGTGAAAAACTTCAATTCCCTACCTTTGAGTTATGAAATTGAACCATTGCTAATTGCTTATATTCCCGGGTATTTCAACCGGATAGTTTTCAAGCTTTCCGGTGCAAATACAGTTGAAACTATAAAACAATTAGAAAAAGCCTGGCTGGAGATTTGTCCTGATTTTCCATTTGAACATAGATTTTTAGATGAAACTTTTCAATACACCTACGATGCAGAGATCAAAGCAGGTCTGCAGTTCCGCGTGTTTGCCGGACTTGGAATCTTCATAGCCTGCCTGGGATTATTCGGGTTGGCCTCTTTCCTAACAGAACAAAAGAAATTGGAAATTGGTGTTCGCAAAGTGATGGGATCTACTTCAGGTGGAATTATCTGGCAGCTTTCCAAACAATTTGTCCGCTGGGTTCTCGTTGCAAATGTTATTGCCTGGCCGCTAGCCTGGTTCCTGATGAAAAACTGGTTGGAAGGATTTCATTACCGCACCAATGCTAATCCATTAATTTTTGTATTTGCCGGTGTTATTTCTATGGCAATTGCTCTTATTACTATCAGCCTTAAAACCTGGAAAGCAGCCAATACAAATCCTGCTAAAATTTTAAAATATGAGTAAAGATTGATATGACAAATCCAAATAATAAGGGCGGTTATTATGTTTAAAAATTATCTCAAAGTTGCATTTAGAAATTTCACCAGGCAGAAAGGATTTTCTTTCATCAATGTCTTGGGTTTAGCATTAGGAATGGCTGTAAGTTTACTTTTGTTATTATGGGTACAGGATGAGCTGCAGTTTGATAATTTTCATGATAACCTTGATAATATTTATCAGATTTCTATGATCAATGAAGATACATCACCAGCTTCTGTTGGAAGAACCATTCCCAATCAATTGGTTCCGGTTATCCTGGAAAATTTTTCAGAAGTGAAAAATGCTGCCCGGATCCATTCTATAAATGATCTTGTCCTTACCTACGAGAACAAAACATTTCAGGAGGACAATTTCCTTTTAGCGGAATCTAATTTTTTGGAAATATTTTCTTTTTCACTAATTGAAGGCAATCCGCAAACTGCGCTTACAGAAACAACATCGATTATTTTAACGAAATCTTCAGCAGAGAAGTTTTTTGGAAAAGAACCAGCTATGGGTAAATCTTTGATGATAAATAGTAGCATTCCTTTTACTGTAACCGGAATTATCGAAGACTGCCCGGAGAAATCATCGATTTATTTTGATTATATTATGCCCTTTGCTGTTACTGGCGGACAAGGAGATCCTTGGAGTTGGGGAAGTTCCGGCTTTATTGAATTGGACGATAATATATCGTTAGATTCTTTTAGAGAAAAATTCAGAACAGCCTTAGTTGATTACAGCCCTCGAGACATAGATAAAGATATGCTCTATCTTCAGTCCTTTGCGAGAGTACATCTTTTCTCCGCAAACGACAAACCAGAAGGGATGAATCTTGTTTTTATTTTCAGTGCTATTGGGCTAATTATTCTTTTCCTTGCCTGGATAAATTTTGTGAACCTGACAACTGCCAGATCGGTGAAGCGAGCCAGGGAAATTGGTGTGAGGAAAGTCGTTGGAGCTCAAAGAAAATAACTCATTTCCCAGTTCCTTTTCGAATCTGTGATGATAGCCTTGTTTGCTATGATTGTTTCACTTGTTCTGATAGAATTATTGCTACCTGAATTCAATGAATTAACCGGAAAAGCAATACAATTCCAACTTAGCAACAATCTCATTCTTCTGGGATTTCCAATATTATTATTATTCACAGGAATAATATCAGGCATTTATCCAGCTCTATTTTTGTCTTCCTACAATCCAATCAAGGTTTTCAGAGCTTATTTTAGCTCGAAAACAATGAGAAAATTCAGAAATGTCCTCGTTGTTTTCCAGTTCACTATTTCTGTAGCACTAATAATTCTGACATTTGTGATAGTTCATCAGTTAAGTTATATAAACAATAAAGATTTGGGTTTAAAGAAAGATTCGATCATATCGCTGCATTTTTATAGTGGATATTCCAATAAATATGAAACAATAAAAGAAGAACTGCTAAAGAATCCAAGCATAAAATCCATTACTACTGCCAGCACAAATCCGGCATCAGTAAAGTATGTCAATTCTGTCAGTTGGGAAGGTAAAGAAGCTGATGACAGAGTTCTTTTCAGATGTCTTTATACAGACAAGGAATACATCGACATGTTTGAAATACCTTTTTCGGCAGGTGGAGATTTCCAAAAAGATACAGGTATACATCCGGATATTGAATATATAGTTAATGAAGCAGCCGTAAAGATGATGGGTATGAATGACCCGATAGGCAAAAAATTCAGTATGGGTGGAGAGGACGGATATATCGTCGGAGTAGTCAAAGATTTTCATAATAGACCTTTGGAACAAGACATTCAACCACAACTAATAACACAACTGGATTGGTTCCGCAATGAGATGTTTATTAGTCTTGAACCTAATAATGTAAAAAGTACACTTGAATATATTGAAGCGAAATTGGGTGAGATAATTCCAGAATATCCAGTTGAATATAAGTTCGTTGATGAGACGATCGAATCTCAGTACAGAAGTATAGAACGTTCACTATCTATAATGAGTTATTTTGCTGTACTGGCTATGTTTATATCTGGCTTAGGTTTATTTGGTCTCTCATCTTACATTACAGAGCAAAGATCAAAAGAGGTTAGCATCAGAAAGATATTTGGCTCATCAATTAAGGAAATCATAACACTGCTAACAGGAAAGTTCCTGCTCTGGGTTGCTATCGCAACAGTTATTGCATTACCGATTGCCTGGTATAGTTCAAATATTTTTCTCAAGAGATTTGCCTACCATATAGATCTCTCGATTTTGGATTTTGCTATACCAATTGTAGCTCAGTTTATTCTGGCTTTTCTCGCTGTCAGTTTAAATACGTTAAAAGCTGCGATGTCTAATCCTGCAAAAACACTTAAATATGAGTAAGACAGCGTAATGTACTGTCACTACAAAGTTATCTGTAAGGGTTTGCCCTGGCAAACCCACAAAAAATAAGGGCGGTTATAATGTTCAAAAATTATCTGAAAGTTGCATTTAGAAATATAACCAGACAAAAAGGATTTTCATTTATCAATATCACAGGTCTGGCAATTGGGATGGCGATCTGCATTCTCATCATGTTGTGGGTACAGGATGAATATAATTACGATAGATTTAACGAGAAAGCAGATAATGTTTACAGGATTCTATATTCTTATATATCCAATGGAGAAACCAGACAGCACTGGCGTACACCTCCACCCATGGCTAGTACGATCAAAGAGAAATATCCCGAGATCGAAGATGCTGCACGTTTTTATAACGAAGGTATGGTACTCTTGAGCGTTGGAGATAAGAAGCTTAAGGTTCAAGCAGGATATACCGATAATAATATCTTCAATGTTTTCACACTTCCTTTTGTAAAAGGAGATCAATCCCAGGCTCTTGTCGATCCTAATTCTGCAGTAATAAGCCAGAAAATGGCAGATGTGTTCTTTCCTGATGAAAACCCGATTGGGAAGGTCATTTCCATAAACAATGATCTTGAATTAACCGTGGATGGAGTTACGAAAGAGCTTCCTGCTGGTAGTCATCTGCAATTCGATTTTTTAATGCAGTTCAGTCGCTTACCAGAGATATTGGGCTATGGTGGTGAAGAAGATTGGGGAGATTTTGGATTCAATACTTTTGTACTTTTAACCTCAGGTATTTCCACGGAAGCAGTTGAAACAAATATAAACACCTGTATCGAAGAGATCCTGCCGGAAATAGGACGAAGATTTTTTTTGCAGAAACTGGCTGATATCCATCTTTATAACCTGGACGGCAGCCCGGGAATGATGTTGTATATTTACATCTTCTCATCCATTGCTGTTTTCATATTACTAATAGCCTGCATTAATTTCATGAATCTTTCTACGGCTCGATCCATGCAGAGAGCACGAGAGATCGGTGTTCGAAAAGTAGTCGGAGCCGTTCGTAATCAACTCAAAATCCAATTTCTGAGTGAATCTGTTTTACTGGCTTTTCTGGCTCTAATTTTGGCAGTAGTTCTGGTGGAATTGAAGATGCCTGTTTTTAATGAACTAACCGATAAACACTTGCAGTTGAATCTTTTTAGTAATAACATGATGTTCGCACTTTTGGGAATAACTGTTTTTACAGGTATAATTTCCGGGTTGTATCCGGCACTTCTTCTTTCCGCGTATAAACCTGTGAGCGTATTAAAAGGTAGCAAACAAAGTAGTTCTTCTGCTTTCAGGAAGGCTCTGGTTGTTCTTCAGTTCACTCTTTCTATTATTCTTATTTTCTCTACGATAGTGGTTTCCAAGCAAATGAGTTTTATTCGATCCCGCAATTTGGGATTCAGCAAAGATAATGTGGTTTATCTTCCATTAAATAATACTTTTTACGAAAAATCGGATGCGCTCAAAACTGAGCTGCTGAAAAATCCTAATATTAAAAGTGTTACGCGTACTTCCAGCCAACTCGGTCTGCATCCTAAATGGAGTATGACGATCCATGAGTGGGAAGAAAATGAAGGACAGCAGGAATTGAATCTACCACTGATTTCTTGCGATAGAAATTTCCTGGAGACCTTTGGATTAGAACTGGTTGCTGGAGAATTTTATACTAATGATTCCTATGGTGGTGATGAGGAATTTGAGTGGATTCTGAATGAAACGGCCATCCGATTGTCTGGAATTGAGAATCCGATTGGAAAATCTTTTGCCGATGGTGTGATAAAAGGAGTAGTAAAAGATTTCAATTTCCGCTCACTACACAGTACAATTCAACCTTTAGCACTGGTGGCAGTTCCCGAATGGGATAATTATATTGCTGTTAAAATCAGTGGTAACGATATTCCTTCTACATTGGGATTTATAGAAAAAATAAGCAAAGAAATAGCTCCGAATTTCTTGTTTGAATACAGTTTTCTGGATGATGAATTTGACAATCTGTATCGTGCTGAGATCCGGTTGGAAAAACTGTTTAACTACTTTGCATTCTTTGCTATAATAATTTCCAGTTTAGGATTGTTAGGTTTATCATCTTTCATGATCCAGCAGCGTACCAAAGAAATCGGTATTCGAAAAGTCCTTGGGTCTTCAGTAATGCAAGTTGTAAAGCTGCTTTCCACAGATTTTACAAAATGGGTGATCCTGGCAAATCTGATAGCTTTACCGGTTGCTTATATTACCATGCAGAAATGGCTGCAAAGTTTTGCTTTCAAGACTGACATCAATTTATTTGTATTTGTTATAGCAGGTGGGAGTGCTTTACTTATCTCATTTCTTACAGTAAGTTATCAGACCATAAAAGCAGCTAATACAAATCCTGTGAATTCTTTGAAATATGAGTAAATAACTTAGGAGAAAATATGTTTAGAAATTATGTGAAAATAGCATTGAGAAATCTAATGAGAAACAAAATATTTTCCGCGATAAATATAATTGGATTGGCAATTGGAATGGCATGCTCAATTTTGATTTTCCTATGGATTCAAAATGAATTGAGTTATGACAAATTTCATGAAAATGCTGATTATATCAGCAGAATAGTAGTCGATACAAATCGTGGAGGAATTTGGTCTACTACATCTATTCCAATGGGAACAACTTTAAAGAACGATTACCCTGAAGTTGTTAATTCTGCTAGAGTGATAAGAAGTATGGGAATTTTTACTCGAAACGAAAATATGTTCAGTGAATCAGGATATTATGTTGATCCGTCATTTTTGGAAATGTATTCATTTCCACTTATCAAGGGAAATATTGAAAATGTACTGTCCGACTTGCATTCAATTGTTATTACGAAAGAACTTGTAGAAAGATATTTTTCTGGTGAAAATCCAATTGGAAAATCAATAAAAGTTGATAATATGGAATTTACAGTAACGGGAGTTATCAATAATGTATTACCTAAGTCTCATTTACGATTTAAATACCTTATACCATTCAAAATTTTTGAGCAAAAAGATCATTCACCTGAACATTGGGGACGCTTTCAAGTCTTTACTTATGTGCAATTACACAAAGATGTTTCTATAATAGAATTTGAAAATAAGATTACGAATTTGATGACTGAGCATATCACTGATTCTAAGGCAACCCTACATCTTCAACCAATTCTGCGAATTCATCTATATTCTTTAAATGGATCAGACCCTATAATTTATGTAATAATATTTTCCATTATTGCATCTTTTATCCTGTTGATTGCCTGTATAAATTTTATGAATCTATCTACAGCAAAATCATCAAAAAGGACTAAAGAGATCGGGATGAGAAGAGTGAATGGTGCCCAAAGGAGCGATCTTTTAAAACAGTTTTTTGGTGAATCAATACTTCTATCTTTTATTGCATTAGCTATATCATTAATATTAGTTGAATTATTCCTTCCTGCATTTAATAATCTTACTGGTAAATATTTAAGCCTACAATTATTAAGCAATTGGAATCTTTTGATAATGCTGACAACACTTGGGCTAGTAACAGGAATAATATCAGGTTGCTATCCAGCAGTTTACTTATCTTCTTTAAAGACATTCAATATTCTAAAAGGTGAATTGATTCCTGGAAAAGCAACTAATAAAAGCTCATTATTTAGAAAATCATTAGTTGTGTTTCAATTCGCAATTTCTGTGTTTTTAATAATATCAACAATTGTGATCTCGAACCAAATTACATTCATAGAGAACACAGATTTGGGTTTTAGCAAAGATAACGTTATTTATTTTTCTATGAAAGGAAGTATTGCATCAAATTTTTCATCTATGAAAGCAGAACTGCTAAAAGATACTAGAATCTCAGATATTTCTTTAGTATCAGAACCACCTGTAAAGATATGGAAAAGAAAAAACGGCTTCGATTGGGAAGGATTAGCTGAAGAATCCGATCCAGAAATGGCTGTTATTTCAATTGATCATGATTTTGTGAAAACCTTCAATATTGAAGTGACTCAAGGAAGAAATTTCTCAGATGAATTCACTACAGATGCCACAAATGGTTACATTCTTAATGAAACTGCTGCAAAAATGATCGGAGATGATTCCATTATCGGAAAAGAGTTTAGTTTCTGTACTAGAGAGGGTTGGCGTAAAGGAAATATTATTGCAGTGATCAAGAATTTTCATTTTTCAAATCTTCATAATGACATTGAACCATTAATGATGTGGATCAACCCATCTGACTACAATTATATCTGTACGAAGATCAATACAAACGATTCCGATATGTCTGAGGTAATAAGTTATTTGAGATCAGTTTGGAAACAATTTGCTCCGGAATATCCTTTTCAATATGCTTTTATTGATGATGATTCAAAAAACATGTACATTAGCGAGCAAAGTACAAACGATCTGATAAGATATTTTTCTTTTCTAGCAATAATTATCACATGCCTAGGTTTGTTTAGTCTTTCTGCATTCATGACTGAACAACGCACAAAAGAAATTGGTATACGAAAAGTTTTAGGTGCTTCAATCGGAAATATTTCCCAACTACTTTCAAAAGAATTTGTTTTATTAGCAGTTATTGCGAATATCATTGCCTGGCCTGCAGCTTATTTAGCAACAAATTCATGGTTGGATGATTTTGCCTACAAAGTAAAAATCGGTTTTGGCACATATTTTTTATCATGTGCAATAGTGATTCTCATAGCTCTATTAACTGTAGGTTATCAAGTTTTAAAAGTAGCTTATGCGAATCCTGTAAAATCTTTGAAATATGAATAAATGGAGGATGTTATGAAAAAGATTTTAGTTATGTTTATTTTATTTGTGTTGATGTTAAGTAATAATCTTTTCTCTCAAAATTGGCTTTATTTGGGACAGACTCCACCAGGAATGAATCCAGAGAGATTCCCACCTGTAGAACTTCAAGCCAATGCCGATTGGTGGTGGCACAGCTCACCGATTTTCTCACCCGCCGGTGATGAAATGTTTTTCGTAAAATATTATGCTGCTCAATCCATGGAAATGAACTATATGAAGGTAGAAAATGGAGAATGGACAGAAGCTGAACCCCCCTGGTTTGTAACACCGGATTATGCTGATAACTGTCCTATATTTTCAGCTACAGGAGATACATTATATTTTCTTTCTACACGTCCTGGTGGATTTATTTTTATGACAACTAAAGTAAACGATGATTGGACTGCACCAGTTGCTTTGCAAATTCCAATTCCAACTGGATTTGATCTTGGCTGGCAATTTAGTATCAACAAAAATAGAGATATCTATTTGGAGAGTGATAGTGATCTTTATTGTACTAGATTCATTGGTGGCAACTATCAAACTCCCGAAGCATTGCCAGCAGTTATCAATACAAGCAATAGCGAATTTTGTCCCTATATCGATTCCGAAGACAATTTTATCTTGTTCTCCTCAAATAGACCAGGCAGCTTTGGCTTTCATGATATTTATATAAGTTCAAAAGATGATAATGGTAATTGGACTGAAGCAGTAAATTTGGGATCAGAGATCAACACAGATAACGAAGAAGCATTTGCTTTTTTTAGCTATGACAATTTGTACTTTTTTTTCACAACTCAACATGCGAATGATCTTGGTTACAATCCTTATTGGGTAGATGTACAAGTTATCTTTGATATGATTACAGATGTAGATCCACAGGAAATTATTCCGAATTCTGAAATCAGTTTAGGGAATTATCCAAATCCATTTAATCCATCCACTACGATTTCGTTTCAATTAAACACCGAAATAACTGAAAGCACCGAATTGATGATTTATAATCTGAAAGGGCAGAAAATTAAAACTCTTACTCCGAGCTTGTGTCATCCTGAGCCTGTCGAAGGACGAGGAGAAATGAGTGTAATCTGGAACGGAACTGACCAATCCAACCAACCAGTTTCCTCTGGAATTTATTATTATAAACTGAATCACCCAAATTCACCCGTGAATAAGATGGTTTTGATGAAATAAGGGAGAGACATGAAAATTTCATTTTATATTTTGATTTTATGTTTTTATTCATTCAATTTGTTTTCCAATAATAGAGAAATAGTATTCAACTTAGGACAGCAAACGCTGGGAAATACCAGAACATTTGGCTTAGCAATTGAAGATATTGATCTCGATGATGATAATGATGTTTTCGTTACTGATTATATTGGAATAAGTAAACTTTGGTTTAATGACGGAGATGGTTTTTTTACTCAGAGTACTCAATACTTTCCATTTCAAGAAGCACATGATGTAGCTATCGAAGATCTGAATGGAGATACTTTTCCTGACCTGTTCGTATGTTGTCACGCAACTCCCAGTAAAATATATTTTAATGACGGAGAGGGTAATTTTACCGACAGTCAGCAGAATATAGGTACAGCAACTGATTATCCCGGAATGATCGTAATGGGTGATGTTGATGGAGATGAAGATATGGATGCCTTTATTTCATATTATCAAAATCCTAATAGACTCTGGATAAATGATGGAAATGGATTTTTCACAATTACTAATACATTGTTTGGAGCAGATGGAAATTCTTGCAGCATGGAATTGATGGATTTCAATGGAGACACGATTCCTGATCTGTTTCTATGTATGTGTAGCGGTCCTGATCAGGTTTGGCTCAATGACGGGAGTGGTAATTATTCAAATACTGGGCAAGTCCTGGGAAGTTCTTCAGGTAATGACTATCCGGATAGCAAAGACTTTGATGGTGATGGTGATGGTGATGTTGTGGTCGCTAATACTGAGGAAGGAATGAAAATATGGCTTAATCAAAATAATACTGGCATATTTGTTGAAGCAGGAGACTATTTTGGAAATGCAAATTCTCGTTGTGAATTATTTGATGCCGATCTTGATGGTGATTTTGACCTAATTGCAACTCACCCTGAAAATGGGAATTTACTATTGGTGAATGATGGAAGTGGTAATTTCACCTCAATTGGTGTGGTTTTCGGATATTCACCAGCAATCCGTATTGAATGTAATGATCTTGACGGTGATAATGATTTTGATGTCGTGTTCGGGCAAGGTGAAAATACCGGAGGAAATCCAATCTATTTCAATGAATCAACTTTTGTTGATGTTAACGAAAATTTAATTTCCTCACAAATTCAAATTCAGAATTACCCAAATCCCTTCAATCCTTCCACAGAAATCAGATTCAAGATTTCAGACTTTAATTATATTCGTTCACTAGAAATTCAAATCTACAATCTAAAAGGACAGAAAATTAAAACAACCCCCGTTATTCTAAATTCTTCGATACAGCCCAGGACAGGCTTAATCGAAGGATCAGGGATCTGGAACGGAACGGACAACTCGAACAATGATGTCTCATCTGGAATTTATTACTGCAAATTAAATTTATCAAATTCACCTGTTAAGAAAATGATTTTGATGAAATAAAAGGAGGAATATTATGAAATATTTATTATTAATTCTGTTAACATTTTCTTTTTTGTATGCTTATGAATGGATACCAATTTGTACTGAGGATATTGAAATCTATGATTTATCTCAACATTACTTCGGTTATCCATTTGTATTGGCTTGTGAAGACGGTATTCTTATCGAAAATGGTGAAGAATGGACTCAGGTTACCAGTGGACTGCCAGTCTGGAATATACTGCACTATAGCGATCATGAGTTTTTATTGGTTCAAGGTAATGGAACTTACTCAGATGGTGTGTATCTATTCAACGAAAATACCCAAGAATTTGAAGTAGTTGAATGGATATATCATCCTAATTTTCTTGTATACGATTGGACTGATCAAGAATATTATATTGGAGCATATGACGGTTTATATAAATCTAGCGATGGTGTTGTTTGGGAAGAAGTTGCTTATTTCTCTGACATGAATTGCGAAGATATGGTTTTCTGGGACAATAATTATGCCGTTTCTGTTTCTGGTAATATCTTCGGTGTTCATTATTCCGATGATCATGGGCAAACATGGAGTGCACCCACAGCAGATTGTCCCTTAATTATTGATATGTCATTTAGAAATGATTCAAAATTATTCGGTGTTTTTCCGGATACATCAGATTCATCTGGGTTATGGAGTTCTACGGATTTTGGTTATACTTGGCAGAACGAATTTTATTCAGATTCGCTTTCTTGCGTAAATAATGATATGAATGGATATACTTTTGTGGGTTGGGATGGATCCAACGGGGTTGCAAGATGGTCTGATGGTACACTTTTTCCTTTGAACGAAGGGTTGCAAAATCAATCTATCAATAATCTCTTTGTGAGTCCGATAATGAGTGTTATACACATAATGGCTTTCACAGATAGAGGAGCTTATATATTAGACGATTACCAATCTTCTACGGAAAAGATAATACCTATGCCAGTTATATATCTTTCAAATTATCCCAATCCCTTTAATCCATCTACAACGATTTCATTTAATATTAGCAACGAACAATACGAACAAATCGAACTCGTTATTTATAGTTTAAAAGGGCAAAAAATCAAAACTCTTACTCCGAGCTTGTGTCATCTTGAGCTTGTCGAAGGACGAGAAGAAATGAGTGTAACTTGGAACGGAACTGACCAATCCAATAATTCTGTTTCGTCTGGGATTTATTGCTACAAACTGAATGTTCCAAATTCACCTGTGAAGAAAATGGTGTTGCTGAAATAAGAAATGATGGAGAAAAACTTTCCAGAATATACTGAATATAAAAGAAAAACAGGATGGATATTCCCTACATTAAAAGGCATAAGGAGTAATAATGAGAGCAAAACTTATTTTAATTATTGGATTAACTCTATTGGCAATTGTGTGTTTTGCACAAGAGGAAGAAACTGGTTACAAAATTTCGAAGATTACAGAAAACTTGTATAAATTAACTGTTGATGGTGGTGGATATGATGTAAAAGTTTTGACTTTTATCGGTGATGATGGACTATTGTTATTAGAAACAGGGGTGAAGACTTTTGCCAAGGATCTAAAAGAGAAGCTGTATACTTTGCATCCGGATGAACCAGTATATATCATCAATTCTCATGAGCATGCAGAGCACATTGGCGGAAATTATATTTTCGATAAGAAAGCCATCATAATTGGTCATGAGAACCTGAGAAAAATCTTAACAAGTGGAGCTAACCTATTCAGTGAATTACCCAATCATCTTCTTCCAGAAATCACTATAACTTCACCAACATCGCTCTTTTTCAATGATGAAGAAATTAAACTGATTCCGGTTATTGGCTCTCATACTGATAACGATATTATGGTTTGGTTCACAAACTCGAAAGTTGCCTATGTAGGTGCAGTTTCCAATGGACTTCATTTTCCATCTATCGATGAAACCGGTGATGTAATGAAGTATAAAGTGAATGTGCAGAAACTTTTGGATCTGTTACCGGAAGATACCAAAATAATTCCAGGGCATGGAGCAGATGGGACTATGGATGATCTGAGAACATTCCACAAAATGCTCGTTGATACTGAAGCTTTGATTAAGGATGGATTGGATGAAGGGAAAGATGTGGAAACAATGCAGAATGAAGATCTGCTAAAAGGTTATGAATCCTTTGAAAGTTACACGAATAAATCGATCTGGATCCAATATCTGGCAGAAGCTTTCCAGGAAAAATCGGCTCAAAAGAAGAAGATCTTTGATAAATTATACACCACGATGAAAACTGATGGTATAGACGCAGCGATTGATAAGTATTATCAATTGAAAGATCAATTCTCAGATGAATATCAAGTTGATGAGTTTGATCTATATAGAATTGCTTATAAATTGAATGATGCCAAAAAACTACACGAATCGATCCTCATTTATGAACTGCAGATTAAAGAATATCCGGAAAATCAATATTTATGGTATTTTTACTATAATATTGGTTCAATTTACGATAATTTAGGTGATATAGTAAATGCTAGGGTGAATTATGAGAAATCATTGGAAATCGATCCTGAAAATGAAGATGTAAAAAAGGCTCTGGAGAATTTGGCAGAAAAAGAATAGAATATTTTGTTTAAATATTTGTGTCCCCGCATATTTATTGCGTTTATATCAAATTTATATTTTCCACTCTCGTGTTATAAAGCTAATCTCTCAATTCTATGTTCCCATAAGATATGTAAAAGCAAATCTGCAAAGCATAATACAAAATAAGCTAAATCAAATTAAGATCATTTTATCATGCTTTTTGCCGATCAATATCGGCTAAAATACTTTGATATTTATTTAAGTAGTAAACTTTTCTTTATGCCAATAGTTCTATTATTAACAATCAGTTTATACAAATAAAAACCTGAACTTACAGGAATATCTGAAGAATCTTTTCCATTCCATAAAACAGAATGAAATCCAGTATCTTGATTTTGATCAACTAATGTGTTTACGGTTTGTCCTTTGATGTTGTAAATAACAATTTGAGCAAATCCGGTTTCCTTTAAATTATACTTTATTGTTGTAGTTGGATTGAAAGGATTTGGATAATTGCCAACCAGTTTAGTTGTAGAGGGAGCTAATAAATTATTGCCAATATCTGTAATATTAGATGTAATATTCCAAACTGTTTCTAATTCATATTCTTCATCAGAAACCAAACAAATAATTTCAAAGTTACCATTCTCATCAAAATAAATGCTGAAAGAGTTATCGGGACAATTAATGTTTTCTTGATTTATAAACCAAGCATACTCTAACTGACTATCAATGTCTTCCGCAACAACACTAAATGTAATTTCTTGCTCAATATTAATCTCAAAAACAAATTCTTCCGGGATAAAACTGATGATTTCAGGAGAATCATTAATGGCATTAATAGTAAGATCAAAAGACATTTCACAAATATCGCGATCAGTTCTTATATCAAAATTATCATCAGCAATTACCGTAATTTCAGTAGATCCAAAAAGATCTTCAACTGCCGAAATAGATAAAGTATTATTATCAATTTCAACTAGCGCAATTACATCTTCTATTACAAATGAATATGTTAACTCATCACCATCTGGATCAGTAAAATGTTCGTTGAGATCAATTTCAAAGATTTCTGTAAAATCTTCATCAGTGTCAATCTCATCAATTGGAATTATTACAGATGGAGGTGTATTTCCTAAATTTATTATAAAACCATTATTAAGTGACATTGTACCATCAATGTCATTAT
>SWBY01005446.1_pt2 | contig 27441 bp, 22 predicted proteins | sample 4693071 | NCBI WGS metagenome assembly SWBY01 (sample SAMN10267273, study PRJNA491770) | bioreactor metagenome | isolation source: DHS bioreactor inoculated with marine methane seep sediment | place: Japan: Omine Ridge, Nankai Trough | collected 2006-05-06 | reverse complement strand
GCCGGTTCGTCTTTGATTCCGGCTGCATTTCCAATCCGGAAGCCGTAAAAGAATTTAAGGAACGGATCGAAACGCTACTCAACACAGAAGACGATCGGGATCATCAGAAACGATTTTTGAAATTGTAAATTTTCTCTACGATCCCGATTTCAGGGAATGGGACCGACCGCACCGGAGACAGGCTATATTCTCTTTATGGAATTTCGCCGGTACCTTCAATTTTGCTCCGCATTCGCAATCAATAAACGTATAATTCCGGGCTTTCCAGATGGCATTTGTCGTCTCCCGGGCTTTCCCGGCCTGTGTTTCCGGTTCGGCGACAGCCATCATGGCGCCGGTGAGAATCATGCCGCCTGCACCGGCACCCGGGGCAGTTACGGAATCCGCCAGAGAACCGTCAGGAATGAAAATACCGCCGGGCCGCGTCTTAACCGGCTCGGCTTTCCGGGCTGACGGCGGGATCACAGACGCTTTCGACTGGAGCACCTTCCGATATGATTCGTCATACTGGGAAAAATCAGCGTTCCCGGCCATACCTCGCAGTATTTTCACCCGATCCAATGTGTTGGGGTGTGTGCTGAACAATCCCGCCGCCCCCGACTTCAACTTACGGAGCGGGTTAATGATAAACATGGGGGCCGTTACTTTGTTCGCATGACGCATCTTCACCGGTGATACCGATATTTTTTCCAGTGCACCGGCCAGACCTTCGGGATACCGTGTGAACTGAGCTGACGAGGCATCGGCAAGATACTCCCGCTTCCGGGATGCCATCATGTATATGACCTGAGCCAGTATGGGTGAAAGAATCATCAGGACCAGTCCGACAACCATAATAATAACTTGAGCCTGTCCGCCACCCGATGATGAGGTCCGGGAACGACGGCTGCCGCCGGTCCAGAACATGGTCCGGAGACTCACATCAGCAATCATCACAATAGCGCCCATCATGACACCGATCATGGTCATGAACAGAATATCCCGGTTTTTGATATGCCCGATTTCGTGAGCGATCACGCCCTGCAGTTCATCCCGGTTCAACTGGTTCAGAAGACCTGTCGTCACAGCCACTGCGGCGTTTTCCGGTTTTCTGCCTGTGGCAAACGCATTGGGGGAAGGGTCATCAATGATGTAGATATCCGGCATGGCGGGAAGCTGGGACGCTATCTTCATCTCCTCCACTACGTTGAACAGCCGGGGATGATCCTCTTTTTTGATTTTCTGAGCACGGGAAACGCCCAGGAAAATACTCCGACCATTGAAAAACGCCACCCCTGTCATGATGATCCAGATGACAAATGCCAGGACCAGACCCAGAGGACCGGCTCCCTGCCCCACAATCATCTCAGCGGCGGCATACCCCACGGCCAGCAGGAGTGCCGCCATGACAATCACCAGCAGGAATGATTTACGGCGATTTGCCCGAATAATTTCCCACACAGAACGTCTCCGTTACTTTCCCGGACGGCTATGAAAAACTGACTTTGGGGACTTCTTTTTCTTCCGGAATTTCGATTTCGAAGAATTCAGATTTCTCGAAATTGAAAATGCCTGCAACGATGTTGGTCGGCACCATTTCCACTTTGTTGTTATACATCATAGTGGCATCATTGTAGGCTTGCCGGGAGAAAGCAATCTTGTTTTCCGTAGATGTCAGCTCTTCCTGAAGAGAAAGAAAGTTCTGATTGGCTTTCAGGTCCGGGTATGCTTCAGATACGGCAAAAAGGGATTTCAGTGCACCGGAGAGCATGCCTTCGGCTTTACCGGCATCGGCAACACCTGAAGCGCCCATAGCCATATTTCTTGCTGCGGTGACGGCTTCCAGTGTTTCCCGTTCGTGTTTCATATACCCTTTGGCCGTTTCCACCAGGTTGGGAATCAGATCGTGTCGCCGTTTTAACTGAACATCGATCTGGGACCAGGCATTCTTCACAGCGTTCCGACCACGAACCAGCTTGTTATACAAACCGAATACCCAAAAAATAATAACAAATAAAATACCAAGAAAAATTAAAAATCCGATCATTGTCTATCCTCCTGTCACCCTGTATACGTCAGCGGGATCATTTATCTTCATTTTCCGGCGACGAAAGTGCGCGTTTGAAAAATGATGCCAGAGCGGTTTCCGTGGGGGTTTCTTCCCCGGGTGTTCCCGATGCACCGGACAGCGCCCCGCGGATTTCACCGGCATCAAACCATATCCCGTCACCGTGTTTGCATTGATCCAGAACAACCTCCCGACCTGCCGGGGACACCTTGTCCATAAGCACCCCGCACAACGGACACCGGCGGCGGGCTTCGGTCACGGCGCAGGACGGCGGTCCCAGCTTGAGATCCATCCCATGGGCATCGAGACCAATTGACTGGAACAGCAACTCAATTTCACCGGCATCAAACCAGACGCCCATGCAATCAGCACAGTAATCCAGTTCAATTTCACGATACTCGAATACCACCATGGGCACCTGACAAACGGGACAATCCATACCGGGAATATACCATGAATCAGACTCTGATAAAACGAAATTCCAAAATCTCCCACCCCGGGGGGAGAAAATTCCCGCAATCTGTGAAACATTGACAGCGGATGGCTTTTTTCGGATAGTTCCATGACGGACCTGGAGGACGTTGTGAAGCGAACCATCATCATTCTTATCTTTTTATTTACCGCAGCGGTGTTTCTGTCCGCCCGATCGTATCTCAATGATGATTCCGTTATCAGTTACCGGTATGTGCAGAATCTGAACCGGGGTTGGGGTCTGGCACCCTGGGAGGGTTCGGTCCCGGTGGAAGGTTACTCCAACACAAGTCTGGTGCTGGGCACCGCAATCATATCAAAAACACTGGGAATAACCTCCCTTCAAAGCATTTTCCAGGTGGGTGTCCGACTCAATTTTCTGGCAGCACTGGGAATCCTGATACTGCTGCTTGTCTGGAACCGGAAGGAAATGGGTCCGGGTTGGATCGCTGCTCTGCCGGTGGTGCTCCTGGCGATATTTTACCCGTTTGCCTACGCCTGCGGGAGCGGATTGGAGACCATGCTGTATGCGTTCTTTCTGACGGCAATGGCTATGGCCTACACCCGGGGATCAGTAACCTCAGGTGCATTGGCAGGTCTCGCAGTGGCCCTGACCCGGCCGGAAGGGGTTTTTATCGCTCTGTTCTGCGCCATTTTAGCAACAGTTTTCCCGGTAACTCAAACCCAAACGATCCGCAAACGGTTCCGGATTATCCTTCTTTGGTTTGCTCTGCCTGTCGCTCTATTTTTTCTGTGGAGGGTCTGGTACTTCGGCGCGTGGCTTCCCAATACTGCAACGGTGAAAACCTCGGGAATCAATGATTGGATGGTCTGGAAAAAAGGCGCAACCTACGTCACGCGGGCGATTTTTTCCCCGACCCTTGTCACCGTCCTGGCCGGACTGACGGTCTGGCGTATTGCATGGCGCTCGGGATGGCGGAAATATCGGTTTGAAGCGTTGATAATTGCATCTCAATTGGGATTTGCCGCAGCCGTGGGCGGCGACGCCTTCCATTTCGGACCATACCGGTTTGTGCTGCCCATCTTTCCGCTTCTTTTCCGGTCCGGAAGCATTGTGCTGGCTTCAATTCAAGGGAAAAAACGCCAATTTGCACTGGCAACTCTTCTCTGCCTGACACTGCCCCTCACCTACCATACCTGGAACGAAAACTGGAACGTCTTCTGGCGGCAGGAAGCGAAACACCTGATTGCACAGCCGGAATCGTTTCTTAAAATGAAATCGGAGTATTTCCTTCATCCCCATGAATGGATCGATGCGGAGGCAGGCAAACTAGTGGCGAGTCTGGTACCCGAAAACGGCCGGAACCTGTCCATGGCCTCGTGCCAGGCAGGATCCCTCCCCATTCACTGGAAAGGAGAATTTCACGACCTTGCCGGTCTGCTTTCACCGGATTATGCCCATGCCACCGATAAGGATGCAGCGTTCCGGGCCAACCCGCCGGATATCGTGATCTCCCTGCGGTGGCAACGCGGCTGGTGGCCGGTTCCTTCGGTCAAAACACTCAAGGCACTTGGATATGAACCCCTGATCCTTATCCGCCTGATCGAAAATGCCGGAGGGGAGGGAATGAGATCGGAGTATATCATCAATTTCATGGTCTTTGTCCGGGATCGGAGTATCTTGACCGGACTCAAAGATGTCCAATGGGAGTACGCCGCCGGCGCTGCATACGAGGATGAAACCGGAAAATACGATCAGCCGGTCCTGGTGAAGGAAATCCGGTTGAACCGGGGAATATGAAAAAAATTGATTTGATCATACGGAATTCCGCTGAAACAAAGGCTTGTTACTCAAAATCATCTTGTAATTTCAATCTTTTCCATAGTTACTCCTGAGTTATCAATACCAGCGAATAGTTTGCGCTTCGTCCGCCACCCGGATTCTGTTTCAATATGCCTTTTCCCACCAGATCAGCAATGTCCCGTTTGGTTGTTTCACGATCCGTGACCCAAATAAGCAGCTTAATCGGGTCATATAATGACCCAATTACGACAGCATTTGACCCAAACGCCAATTAAACGTATTTAACAAACATCTTCAGATTATGAAATTCTGAATCATGCCGGGGTAGCGGCTCCCAGCCTGGGTTTGCGACTTTTGGATTTGGATCCTGATGGCAGTTATTTCGTCAGAACCCGTGTACCGAAGTTGTAACGACGGTACAACCAGGCACTCAGAGTCAACCAGAACGCGATTGATGTCATCAAATGTACCACTGTCCAGGTCCAATTGGGGAATGGCGGTTCTGTTACAGGCGGCCCCAGAGTGAGATGTGGCCAAAATATAATGGTGTGAATTGGAGGGTACAGAAATTCCAGGTTGTCCACGCAACGGCTGAGAAAAAATGGGATCATATCCGTTTTGTCAGCCAGGCTGATCAGACTGGATTCCATCAGTGGAATAAGTAGAAATGGAATCAGTAAAAAAATCGCGTATGTCATAATTGCAGACCGGGACAGGGACATGGAGAATACGATCAGGGAAACCAGCAGTAATGGTATCAATAAATACAGCCACGCAAACAGAATTTCAGGAATAGAAACAATTCCCAGTTTTAATGCTGGAATCAGATATCCCACATGAATCAGCAGTGTTGAAACAAAAACAAATATGATCAGAGCGGTCAACTGAGACACGGCCAGCCTGAACCGGCTCACGGAGAGAGAAATCAGAAATTGCGTGGTCCCGTCTTTTCGGGATCCCGGAGCGATTAATGCAGAAACCATCACCACAATCATCAGACCGTACCCTTTGATCTGCCCTGCGTAGGACTCCAGTTGCTTAGCGGCTTTTTTGGTGGCCACATCGAATGTCGCTCCCTGGTCCAGGTACTCCTTAAACTGTGCATTGATGAACACATTGATTGTCAGCATTACCATGAATACCGCGCATACCAGCCATATGGATTTTCGTCGAATAAGCTGTTTGAGGAACAAACCTGTCAATGTCCGGTATGAGTTCATGATCCATTCGCTCCATTGAGATGGTCCAGATAGAGAGACACCAGGTTCACACAGGGTTCGATCCGATCCGGCACCAACTCCTCCTGTGCCAACCGGATCATTATTTCGTGGTCCGGACCGGCCGATTTCAACAGGAGTAATCCCGGATATTTTGATGTCGTGTATTGGATTTCCAATCGATCCAGGACATGCTGATGTTTTTGATCCAGCATAATATCTTTACCTTGATGCTCCATTCTGGCATTTTCGAACATTGCTTCCGAATCCTGATACAGAATAATACTGCCTTCTTTCATGATTGCGATATGCGTGCAGGTGGATTCGATATCACTGAGTAAATGTGATGCAATAATGATCGTTCTGGAACCGTCATGGAGGTTTCGGACCAGATCATTAAATTCCTCGCGAGCAGACACATCCAGACCGGCGGATGGTTCATCCAGCACTAATAGTGGTGGGTCTCCGACAAGTGCAACAGCCAGACCCACACGCCGTGCCTGACCTTTGGAAAGCACTCGAATCCGTTGATCTAAAAGATTCTCAATTGATGTGAGTGCCACGACGCGATCCCATTCCTGTTTAAGTTTCAGAGCCTGGAATCCCCGCAACCTGCATACGGTGGTAATAGTATCTTTCACTGTCAGAAAAGGAGGTAAGCGTGTGTCTTCCAGAAGCACACCGTACATGTGTTCCCTGTCCACCCGTGGGATGGTGTCCACACGTCTCTCCCAAAGGATAATTGATCCGGATTGAGGTTGTAAAAGTCCCAGCAGACATGAGATGGCAGTTGTTTTCCCACAGCCGTTCGGACCCAGTAATCCAACGATGGATCCCCGGCGGATGGCTAGATTCAATCCTTGCAATGCATGCACGGGCTGTTTGAGACCGGTCTGAAAAATCATATGGATATTTTCATACTGTACCGCCCATGGCATGCCATGGTTCTTTTCAATATGGTTCGGTGAACCCGGGCTCTCTTTATCAATAATCGTATTCATCTCGACCTGTCGCTTTCCGAATCAGCGTGTGAATCTGGTAACTTGAATACCCCACAACTCTGGAAAATACGCGCCCTTTGCTGTTCAGCAAAAATGTTGTTGGATACGCCTTCACCTTGCCCCCTTCATAAAGACTGCCGGTTACATCAATATAAAACGATAATTCCTCCAGACCCAGATTATCCAATTGAGTGCGCGTATCCTCCGACTTTTCATCTTTGTTCGTGACGACAACCAGTTTCAACCCGCTTTCCCTCTCATCCGCAAGCTCCTCCAACTCATCCTGACACGGCCCACACCAAGACGCATACATACTCACAACGGATCGGTGTGAGGGAATAAGCTGGTAAAGTGAAGTTAATGAACCATCTTCAGCAAGAAGCGGAGCATCGGGTAATTCCCGTGGGATTTCCAGTTGGTCCAGAAGGCGGCCGGCGGCAATCGCTGAATGAGGTTTCAGAATGCGTGCACCCATTCGACCCGTCCAAACTGTCAGGATGCCAAGAACAGCAATCAGAATGGCGAACATGTAGTCATGCCATCGGGCACGTCGCAGTGATTTAGCCTCCAAACGTTTCATAACCTACTCGCTCCCTCCCGACAAATCTCCCGTTGTGAACAGGGTTTCCGACAATTGATTTGTTACTGCACGAGTCACGTTGGGATTATCTTTATCCGGTCTCTGCCACTCTGTCTGCGATGTGGCGTAGATCCATTGATTATTCGCCTCAACAACGGCACCTTTAGGATACCAGAAATCATGACTTGCACCCTCAAAACTCGTAACAAGCGGGACTCGAGTGATCAAGACCGGCGCTTGAGGTGAATAATCAGATTCATCGTTTTCCAGATTGATAAAAAGCCAGCCTGTCTGATCAGTGAAAAGCGTTACTATGTATTCACATCCAGGCGCAGCAGCCGCGCAACCGAAGGAAGGAATACCCATCTCCCGAGCCGTCATTACAGCAAGGACGTGTGCACGATGTAGAGTAAATCGCTTTTTCCTCAGCGCCTTACAGATATCATCCGGAGATTTCTCGTCTTCGGGAACAAGTTGGGTACGCAAAGTACTAATAATCCGCTGGTATCGATCCAGCAGGGACCCCTGCCCTGAATTCTCTGTAACCCAATCCGTAAAGGCGGCACACTTATGCAACCCGTGTTCCTCTAAATCCATCGCTGTAGCCACTGCTTCATACTTCATTGATTCCGGAACCTGTTCGAAAGTTGGCGCTTCCGGAAGGATTACAGTTCCCGTGGATGATCGGCGCACCAGCGCGAGAGCACGTACTGAGACATCCCGGTTAAACCCACCCGGATATTCCCAGGATAAACACGTGATCCCATCCACTTCCAGTTTTCGCAGGTAAGGGGGGAATGAGGATACCTCAAGAACCTCCTGATAGCCCTCAAGGTCAATACCAACCGGTGTAATAATCACGGATTCCGTTTCATGGAAATTTTTGACTGAACGTTGAAATGATACGGATATATCCGCTACAACCAATTCCGGTGAATCACCGTATTTTTCTTTCCAGTCCGTAATCACGCTTTCGAAATACTGTGTTTCCTCTTCAGATCCGGCAGATGATCTCTCCCACCAGTTCCCCACCAGCGCAAAGACAATGGCAAGGCAGAAAAACAGTGCCAATTTGAGAAAAAACAGCGAACTAGTGATACTGCCTTTTTGAAAATCATGGTCTGACTCTTGATTCATAATTTACCACCTGTTTTGCAGGGATTACATAAACATTCCAGATTATGAATTGTCCGATCTTTGGAAAACAAAGAAAATTGATACCATCAAAAACTTAAACGTATTTAACAAACATCTTCAGATTATCCAGAATGGTCCTTCGGGCGTGGCTGAAAAAGAGACAGGTTCGTTTGCAGTTCCGGGTGATCTGGCGAATTTCATTGGCCTTATCACCGTGCCACAGGGCTTTTGCAGGGGTTTCAAGAAGGTTCCCCACCGGTGGATACGTCATGGTGTCGCAGCAGGTGTGGACATCGCCGTTGGGCAGAATCATGAAATTCTGAACTCCCACGGGACAACGGCCCCCGGCCCGGGTTTTCGGTTTCTGGATATGAGTTCTTATTTTTTCCAGCGCATCACCCTCATTCATGATGGGTGCTCCGGCTTTCTGCATGGTGATAAGCTCATCGACGACCCGGTTGAGTTCCGGAAAATCCCGGGCCTGACCCTCATCATACGTCTTTATCCACGCATCGAAATCCAATGCATCCGTGACATCGTCAGGTTTTACCGGATTCATGACCGGCGCCGGATCCAGAGGCTGAAAGATCACGCCGTTAAGTCCCCAGTCCTGCACCCATTTCACCATGGGAATAATCTCGTGGAGATTCTCTTTCATGATAATGGTCCGGATCACGATTTTCATCTCGGGATCGCAGTATTTTTTCATGTTGGCAATCCCGGCTCTGGCCTTGTCGAACAGCCCGGGACAGCCCCGGACACTCTCATGCACATCCGCCGTGACACCATCCATGCTGATCCCCACGGAAAACAGCTTCAGATGAGCCATCTCCTTGGCAACGTCTTCCGTGATAAGACTGGCGTTGGTGGTGAGACCTGACAGGATTCCCAGATTCCGGGCATGCCCGAGAATCTCCATGAGATCAGGCCGGAGAAACGGTTCACCACCCAGAAAATTGATCCGGAACCCGCCCAACCACGCTTTCAGGTCCGTGAGAATCTGCCGCCACTCCTCCGTGTTCATCACCGGCCGCTCGTTGTAATAGGGATGCATGCAAAAAAAACACTTAAAATTGCATTCCCAGTTCAACAGACCGCATAACATGGACGGTATACCGGCGCCCCGACCCGTCTGCAACGCCCATTGCTGGGATGCATACACCCGCCCATATCGAGCGCCCAGAGCTAATTTTTCATGTACTTTCATGAACCCCTCCTCTACCTCAACTGTAATCAAGGTGCCTGATTATCGCGGATCTGGTGCAGGGATGCAATAATATTTTTTCTGCCGCGCTCCGGAATAATTTTACGAATACAATCCCTTTCTTTTCGTAAATATTCTCACAGAGCGGGTATTCTATTGCAGTTAATTATCAATAATGTTAATTTATTGCCATGAAATGGCAAACCTTGTTAGAGCTCATTGGTAATGAACCGGTGTTTTCTTCGGCTCTACTGAGAACGGGAAACGTATCGGATTCACAATTACGCGTGCAATTAACCCGCTGGACAAAATCAGGGCGGCTGATCCAACTTAAACGAGGACTGTATATCCTTGCAGCACCTTATCGAAAATTTGAACCGCATCCATTCTTAATCGCAAATATGCTGAAGAAAGGATCATATATCAGTTTTCAATCGGCTCTTGGTTTTCATGGTTTAATTCCTGAATTTGTCCCGGTTGTAACCAGCGTGACGACATTGAAACCCTGGAAAAAAATCACGACCATAGGAACATTTACATTCAATCATGTAAAGAAATCCCTGTTATTCGGATATACTCAAATTGAAGTCGATTGGAATCAAAAAGCGTTTGTAGCTCAACCGGAGAAAGCACTCCTGGACCTGATTTATCTGACACCCGGAGGTGCAGATGAGTTATTTATTCGTGAATTACGATTGCAAAACCTCGAAATATTGGACAAGGATATACTTTTGAATTTTGCTGAACAATTTGGGAAGAAAAAACTTATCACAGCGGTGAAGGTGCTGTTCACCATCATTGATGAGGATATTTACGAGGAGTTATGAAAAATCACCTGAAACATCATATCGAAGATGTCTCCGGCCACTTCCGGAAAATCTGTATTGTCCGGGAATATCTGCAAGCTAGAATTTTACAGGGTTTCCAGGAGGATGGTGTCTACATGCGATGGGCATTTCTGGGAGGTACCGCACTGCGTTTCCTCTATTCAATCCCACGGTTTTCTGAGGATCTGGATTTTTCTGTAATTGAGTCATGCAAGGTAACCGGATTCAGATCAGCGCTTCAACGGGTTCAATCGAATCTGGAACCGGAAGGCTATCATATTCGATTAAAGGTCAATGATTCAAAACGTGTATCCATGGCATTTTTCCGGTTTCCAGCTCTCTTGTATGAACTCGGCTTATCCCCCCGGGAAGCACAGACAATCTCGATCAAAATAGAATTGGACACAAATCCGCCCGGGGGAGCGGTTACCGAAACAACACTCATCCGGCGTCACGTAACAATCAATTTCCTTCATTACGACAGAGCATCACTGCTTGCGGGTAAAATTAATGCCATCCTCAGCAGACCCTGGACAAAAGGGCGGGATCTCTATGATCTTATCTGGTATCTCTCGGATCGGACATGGCCGGAACCCAATTTGATCTGGTTAAACGAAGCGCTTCAACAAACAGCCTGGCCCGGCCCTAATATCACAAGCCGGAACTGGCGTGACGTATTGACTGATAGATTGATTTCTCTTGACTGGAAAAATGCACAATCTGATGTCGCTCCATTTCTGGAAAGGGATCGGGATATTGAACTGGTTACGCTGGAAAATGTCCAAAAACTCCTGGGAGGCAGATTGTAATTCCACCGGAACCCAATTTGATTACTTCATGTTTTGCCCGTAAACTGTCTTTGATTTTTCGGAATTTTTGTCAAACACTTAATGGAGATATGTTATGAGCGATACAAAAAGTAAAGAAATTTTAAAAGGCGCAATTCTACTGGAACAAAAAGGAAAGGCATTTTACGAAAATGTCGCCAAAATGACGGACAGCGCCGCCGTGCGTGAAGTTTTCACCAGCATGGCCATGGAAGAGATCAAACACACGGAAATTCTCCTGGACCAATACGAATCCCTGGTAAAAACCGGCCGAATGAAGGATATGGCTTTCCCCGAACAAGCACCGGAATTCCACCAGAAAATCCTCACGGAAAAAATTAAAAATGAAATTAACGGCGCCGGCTACGAAGCCGCTGCCATTACCGCCGCACTGGCCATGGAACAGAGCGCTGTGAAATTTTACGGTGACCGGGCAGTAAACGCTGAAGACGAAAGCGAAAAGAAACTGTATAAATGGCTGGAAGAATGGGAAAAAACCCATGTGGAACTTTTAGTTGAAATCGATAATGAACTCCGGGAAAAAATCTGGTACGACCAACACTTCTGGCCGGTACTGTAATTTAATCTCAGATGAATTTTCAACAGACCAATCGCCGGGATACGGTAATTGGTCTGTTTTGCTTACCCGGTTATTGTTGACAATAATCGTCTGGTTTAATTACAGTGATAAGCGACTGCACCCGTCTGACGGGAAAACCGGATACAATGATTGGACTGTGATGGAGGTGTTATATGCCACGTAAAACCATATATGAAGCTCGGACGGAACGGCTTGAGATTCTTGGGATGAACGGTCGGGTGGATCAAGCCCTGATGCCGGATCTGACCCCGGAGCAATTTCACGATTTGTACAGCACCATGGTACGGATGCGGAAATTCGATGAGAAGGCGTTGAATCTTCAGCGTCAGGGCCGTATCGGCACCTATGCGTCTCTCCGGGGCCAGGAAGCGGCTCAGGCGGGTGTGGCAGTGCATTTTCGTCCGGAGGACTGGATGGTTCCATCGTTCAGGGAGCATGGTATCATGATCCGGCTTGGTCTTCCCATGCGCACAATATATGGGTATTGGAAAGGTGACGAGCGGACGAACCATTATCCTGAGCATATCCGGTGCATACCGCCGGCTGTGCCTGTAGGCAGCCAGCTTCTGCATGCCGCCGGTGTGGGAATGGGTTTAAAACTGCGGGGTGAAGAAGCCATTGCGGTGGGGTTTGTCGGTGACGGCGCCACATCGGAGGGGGATTTCCACGAGGCGTTGAATTTCGCCGGCGTGTTCAAGGCCCGGACGCTCTTTTTCATCCAGAACAACCAGTGGGCCATCTCAGTGCCCTTCAAAAAGCAGACAGCAGCGGAATCGCTTGCGCAGCGAGCACATGGGTACGGATTGCCTGGAATTCAGGTGGATGGCAATGATGTCCTGGCAGTCTATGCCGCATCAAAAGAGGCATTCGAGCATGTCCAATCCGGAAAAGGACCCTACCTGGTTGAGGCGCTGACGTTTCGCATGGGTGATCACACCACTGCAGACGATCAATCCAAGTACCGGAACAAGAAGCTGGTACAGTATTGGGCAAAGCGGGATCCCATTGACCGGATGAGAAAATTCATGCTGGCGGAAGGGTTGTGGAGTGGCGATCAGGAAACGGCTCTTCACGAGGAGATTTCAGAGGAGATAGAAACCGAAGTGAAAGAAATGGAATCCATGCCGGCGCCGGAACCCGTTGAGATGTTTGATTCCATGTATGACGAATTGCCCTGGAATCTGCGTGAGCAGAGAAAGATGTTTGAGTAGCCTTTCGGCGCTCCAGCAGACGGAGAGGATAAAAATGGAAGTGAAAACAGAGAAACTGACATTGGTCCAGGCAATCACCCAGGCTCTGGAACAGGAGATGGAACGGGACGAGAATGTGTTGATTCTTGGTGAAGACGTTGGGCTGGACGGCGGCGTCTTCCGGGCGACAGACGGGTTGATCCAGAAATTCGGTGAAAACCGGGTCATTGATACACCGTTGGCGGAAAGCGGCATCATCGGAACCGCTATCGGACTGACCGTTACGGGATTCCGACCGGTAACGGAAATACAGTTCATGGGATTCATTTATCCGGCGATAAATCAAATTCTGGGCCATACCGCCCGGATCAGGAACCGGTCACGGGGACGGTTCACATGTCCTCTTGTGATCCGCATGCCTTTCGGCGGCGGCATTCATGCACCGGAACATCATTCGGAAAGTTACGAGTCCATGCTGGCCAATACACCGGGACTGCAAGTGGTGATTCCATCCACACCCTATGATGCCAAAGGACTTCTGATTTCCGCTATTCGAAACGACAATCCCGTGGTGTTCATGGAACCCAAACGGATTTACAGGGCGTTCCGGGAAGATGTCCCGGTGGAACCATATGAACTGCCCATCGGTCAGGCCCGGGTGGTCCATGAAGGCGACGATGTCACTATAATCAGTTACGGCGCCATGATGCGGCCGGTGCTGGAATCCGTGGACTTTCTTAAAAAAGATAGTATTTCGCCGGAAATCATTGATATTCGGACGGTGGCGCCCCTGGATATCGAGACCATTCTCACGTCGGTGGAAAAAACCGGCCGGGCGGTCATTGTACATGAAGCACCCGGTACCAGCGGGTTCGGCGCGGAAATTTCGGCTTTGATCAACGAGCGTGCTCTCCTGCATCTGCTGGCCCCGGTACAGCGGGTGACCGGGTTCGATATCCATTTCCCGTATGCCATGCTGGAACGCCACTACCTGCCCAACCGGGAACGTGTGATCGCTGCGGTTAATAACACCATCAATTTCTGATATGATAGGTGGGAATGTTTTTTTCGCATAAAAAAAAGAGGTGAATCATGTCTATTGAGTTCAGGTTTCCCGATGTGGGTGAAGGTATTCATGAAGGCAAACTGGTGGAGTGGCTGGTGAAGGAAGGCGATGCCATTGCCATGGACCAGAATTTCTGCAAGGTGGAGACGGATAAAGCCATCGTGGAACTCCCGTCACCCTATGCCGGCACCGTTGAAAAGTGCCATTGCAGCGCCGGTGATACCATTAAGGTCGGTGAAGTGATTATCACGTTCAGCGGCGATGGTGAATCCGAGGGGGAAATTGAATCCCCTGTGCCGGCAGAAGATACCGGCCCGACAGAAGAATCAGCTTCCACTGAAGGTCCGGGAGCACCTGAATCTCCCGCAGTACCGGCACCTCTGTCGGGTCCGGCAAAGGGGAATGTTCTGGCCACGCCGCATACACGATCCCTGGCACGAAAACTGGGTGTGGACATCACTGCGGTGACACCCACGGGACGAGCCGGCCGCGTCACGGATGAAGACGTGGAAAAAGCAGCTCAGGGTGAACCGGCGGATCCGGCACCCCTGGCGACACCGGCCGCACCTGCCGTACAGGCACCAGCGGCGGCCGCGCCTGCCCCAGCACCTGTTTTTCAGGGCACACCGGAAGATACCTCCGACGGTGTCATCGAGCGGGTTCCGGCCACGCATCTGCGGAAAATCATTGCCCGGCACATGGTGGCCAGCAAACAGACCTCCGCACATGTCACACACGTGGACGAAGCCGATGTCACGGATCTGTTCGCCCTCTACAAAAAAGCGAAAAACCGGATTGAGACGGAACAAAGCGTCAGATTCACCATATTCCCCTTCTTTATCAAGGCCCTGACCACGGCCCTGCGGGCACACCCCATTCTCAATGCCAGTTACGATGCGGAAAATGAAGAGGTCCTCATCAAAAAATTCTACAATATCGGTATTGCCGTTGATACACCCGAAGGTCTCATGGTGCCGGTGATCCGTAACGCCGACCGGAAAGATATGGTCACCCTGGCCCGGGAAATGGCGGATCTGGCGGATCGGGCCCGGACCCGGAAAATCGGTTTGGATGAGCTGAAAGGATCCACGTTTACCATCACTAATGTGGGTGCCATGGGCGGCGTGTTCGCCACACCCATCATCAACCAGCCGGAGCTGGCTATTATGGGTCTTCACGCCATCAAAGACCGGCCCGGTATTGTGGACGGCCAGGTGGTGCCCCGGAAAATGATGTATCTCTCCCTCTCATTCGATCACCGGGTCATTGACGGTATCGCCGCCGCCCGGTTCATGACGGAGATCGTTGATCTGGTCCAGAATCCGGATCTGCTTCTTATGAGACTGTTCTAATGGTTGTGGGGACAACCACCCGAGGATGCCAGACCGTCGTTATCGGCGGCGGACCCGGCGGATACCTTGCTGCCATCCGGCTGGCACAACTCGGAAAAGATGTGATGCTCGTTGAGGAATCCCCTGAACTTGGTGGTGTCTGCCTGAAAGAAGGCTGTATTCCGTCCAAAGCACTGATCCATGCCGTGGAATTTCTTGAGCAGGCGAAAAAATCGAAAAAAATGGGCATTACCGTTGAGGGCGTCAGCATTGACGTTGCAAAAATGACGGACTGGAAAAACCGGATCGTCAAACAACTCACCAGCGGAGTAAAATTTCTGGCCACCAAGAACGGTGCAGAAGTCGTTCAAGGGCGGGCGTCCTTTGACACCGACCGGCGGCTGGAGGTTTTCACCAATGACGGACCCCTGTTCATTGAGTTTGAACAGGCGGTGATCGCAACGGGTTCCCTTGCCATGGAACTGCCGGAATTCCCTGTGGATGGTGAAACGGTTCTTCTGCCGGCCCACGCCCTTTCCCCGGTCTCTGTACCGGAAACGTTTGTGGTCATCGGCGGCGGATATATCGGGCTGGAACTGGGTTCCGTTTACAGGCGGCTGGGTGCTGAAGTTCATATCGTTGAAGTCGCTGAAGAACTCCTCCCGTTTCACGATCCGGAAGTCCGGCAGGTCATCACCCGGAGGATGAAATCCATTGGCGTGAAACTCCATCTGGGTTCCCGGGTCACAGGATTTATGAAGGGCGAACCCTCACAGGTGACCATCACAGGAGCCGAAGGCCGTGAAACCGTGCTGGATGCCACACAGGTGATGGTATCCATCGGCCGGAAACCCGCCACGGATCGACTCAATCTGGACGGGATCAAACTGGAACTTGACGACCGGGGTTTCATTCGCGTCAATGACCGGCTGGAAACGAATATCCCCGGCATATACGCGGTGGGAGATGTCGTGGGCGGTCCACTCCTGGCGCACAAAGCGTACCGGGAAGCCAAGGTGGCGGCGGAAGTGATTGCCGGCCAGCCGGCGGCTTTCGACAACCTGGTGATCCCGGCAGTGGTGTACACCGATCCAGAACTCGCCTGGGCGGGTCTTACGGAAAAAGAAGCCCGGGACCAGGGATACAAAGTGGTCACCGGGACTTTTCCGTTCAAAGCCTCAGGCCGGGCCATGACCCTGGGTGCCACGGAAGGATTCGTCAAATCCGTTGGCGACGCGGAATCCAAGAGACTCCTGGGGGTGACTATTGTGGGCCGGGATGCCAGCGAGATGATAGCGGAAGCCGCCCTGGCCATTGAAATGGGCGCATTCCTGGATGATCTGTCTCAGACCATTCACCCCCATCCAACCCTCAGTGAAGGGCTCCTGGAATCCGTCGAAGCCGCCCTGGGAGAAGCCATTCATATCTTGAATCAGTAAGGTTGGAAACACCCATGAACATCAAAAAAATCACCGATGCAAACCGGGCCGCGTGGAACGAAACCATGCCCTACCATCGCCGGGGCCGAAGCGTGGACTATCATCAGGCATTCAAAGATCCGGATTATTCCGTTCTGGATGCTGTGGAAACCGAAAAACTGAAAGAACTGGGTATTGACGGTGCTGAAATTGCTCACCTGAGCTGCAACAACGGGCTGGAACTGATTTCCGCCATGACTCTGGGCGCAAAACGGGGTGTGGGATTTGATATTTCCGACGAAGCCATCGCCGAAGCCTGTGAATTCACTAAAATTTCAGGCCGGAACTGTGAGTTTATCCGGACCAATGTGCTGGAGATCGGTGAAAATTACCATGGGATGTTCGACATCGTCACTATCACTGTGGGCGCTCTGGCATGGATACCGGATCTTCCGGCGTATTTTGAAGTGGCATCCGCCATCCTCAAACCCGGCGGCCGGCTTCTGATGTACGAAATCCATCCGTTTACAGAGATGTTCCTCACTACACGGGACCCGGGGTTTGATCCAAAAGAACCATACCGGATCGGGTCTTCCTATTTCCGGAAGGAACCATGGGTGGAGAATGACGGGATCGACTACATCGGCGGCACAACGTACAAATCAAAAACCATGTACTGTTATTCTATGACCCTGTCGGATGTAATGAATGCCATTATAGCCGGCGGATTCACGATCCGTGAGATGCAGGAATTTCCTCATGACAAGACACCCTTCATGGATGATCTTGCTGCGGAGGGCCTGTTTCCGCTTTCTTATATGGTGGTAGGCCAGAAATCGTGATCAGTATGGTTGGCCGGGCTCCAAAGATCACACCAATCAATAATACCCAAACCCGACAAAATCCACATCACCCACAAGATCATGGTTGTCATGATCAAGAAACGCGGTCCAGGGTGACATCCATAACAAAGGCACTATCAGCACCGACAATTACGGGAATGATAACATCGGCGGCACAACGTACACATCAAAGACGATGTACTGTTAATCCAGGTCTGGATACCCGCCTCCGCGGGTATGATATGCAGGGATGGGCATTCAAACCGTAATTCCGTAAGGAAAAAAGGTGTCACCCCGGACGGAGCGGAGATCCGGGGTCCATCTTACTTCAACAACAACTTAATACTTCCAACACCGGCATCCACATCAATATTCAATTTGATTTCAGCAGTTTCATAAGCCGTGTTGACATAGGATTTTCCTTTAATCATGAATCCATCCGCTTTTATGGATCCCACACCAGTATCAGCCTTCACCCGGACACCCACATCCGAGGGCACTTTCACCGTAATATCACCCACTCCGGCATCAATAGAGGCATTGAGATTTTTTCGCCATTCACCGGTCAGATCAATCTCGATATCACCGGTACCGGCATCCACATTGAGATCGGTCACGGTGGGACTGCCTGAAAACGTCAGATTCACATCGCCGACACCAAGATCCATATCCACCCGATCCGCGTTGAGATCACCCATGTTCATGATCACATCACCCACACCGGTATCAATATTGAAATTCAGTCGCGTCTCATTTGAAAATTTGAGATCCCAAGCATTTTTAACTCGTTTGAATTTACTTTTTCTGGATCCGTGTTTAATCTTCAATTCCCCGGTATCACCGTCTTCGGTGTATGTGATTACCGGTTTGAGTTCCGGGTGATTGAATTGGAACACACCTTCCAGCAACGCGGCGGATCCCCCGTGAATATTCAGGTCACCGACACTCATATCGATATTGACATTCACCAGATCGGCATCACCGTGTTCAATGGTCTTTTCCATTTTTTCCATATCCCCTGCCAAGGCAGGTACGACCATCAACAAAAGCCCCATAGCGATCCAGAACAATCCCGTTTTTTTCATCTTAAAATCTCCTTTTCAGCGAAAATAATTGAGTTCCGTTCAAACCCGATACCTTTAATACGCACAGCTGCATCATTTTGTTTACTCAGTGGGGGAAAACAATGAAAAGGCTATCATTCCTATAGGTCGAATAGGTCACATATGACTTATAGGTCCAATATTGAGGAGGATTTCGCGGATGTTACAACCAATCTAAATTTTATGTTTCTCTTGCGCCCCACGAAATAAGCGGGTTAGATTGTAAAGTAAGGATCGGAAACCAACATGACACCGGAAAATCTCGAATCATTGGAACAGATGGAAACCCAAGGAAACGACGACGCCAATACCTCAGCCGTCCAATGGGAAACCGGAAAAATTCTGCTGGACGGGTATGAGGTGATGGGGCTTCTTGGCCAGGGCGGCATGGGATCAGTTTACCTTGTGGAGCGAACTGTCTCCAGCGGTCAGCTCTATTTCGCTGTGAAAACCCTGCTCTCTTCCGCCCTGGAAAATGAAGATAAAAAGCGGATGTTTCTTCGGGAATTGCGGACGTGGATCGATCTGCCGGATCATCCCAATCTCGCGGCCTGCCGGTTTTTCCGGACCGTTGAGGATCGGCTGGCCATTTTTTCTGAGTTTGTAGGCGGCGGTTCCCTCACTGAATGGATCCGGCGGAAAAAGCTTCTGACCGTTGAGGAAATCCTCGACGTGGCCATACAGTTTGCATGGGGACTGAAAGCCGCCCATGACCGGGGCGTGGTTCATCAGGATATCAAACCATCCAATGTGCTCATGACCCTGGACGGGATTCCCAAGGTGACGGATTTCGGTCTGGCATCGGTGCGGGAGACCGTACAAATCGGATCCGTTGAACTGGAAAACATTAAGGACGAGACCGAAGAGATCAGCTCCAGCGGGATGACCCTGGCGTATTGCAGCCCGGAACAGATTCTTGGGGAGAAAATCAGCCGCCGGACCGATATGTGGAGTTGGGCGGTATCGATCCTTGAAATATTTACCGGACGAATTGTGTGGAATCTGGGCATTGCAGCGCCTGCAACCCTTGCGAAGCTGGCCGGCGGCACGCGAATTGAACCATACCCCCGCATACCGCCCGGGCTGGCTGATATTTTGCGGCGGTGTTTCATGAAGGAACCCGGTGACCGATGGGCCAACATGGGTGAGGTAACCGCAGAGCTCATCGCATTGTCTGAATCGTTTACAGGCCGGATGTATCCCAGGGAAACACCCGTTGTCACCGCCCGGACCATTCACAGCAGCCACATTCATCAGCGCCGGACCACAACAGGTGAGACCTGGGAAAATCCCGCTGTCTGGCTGGAAAAAGCCCGGATAGCCACCGGAAAAAAAGCCGAAGCCGACTCCGTTGAAACAAGTGACGGTCAAGGATCCCGGAAAGCCCGGATTCTGGCGGATGTGGAAATCATGGATGAGGCATGCCACCTGTACCGCTCAGTCATGAAAACAGCGGGACCGGATATTCAGGAGGAGATGTTGCAACTCCTGGTACATAAAGCGCGGGCGCTGAAACAATTGGATGATCTGCCGGGAGCAATGGTTCTTTATGATCAAGCTCTGGAGATCACTGACGCATTGATCACGGATTATAACCGGGACGATCTCAAAATCAAAATGGCATCCCTCCGAATTGAAAAAGCGAAAATCATCAGTAATCAAAATAATCATCAAGGCGCCGTCACACTGCTGGACGAAGCGATTGATATCATTTCGCACCATTCGACGGAGGATGACCGGGCGGAAGTGATGAACCTGCTGGCTCTGGCATATATGAATAAAGCGGTATCCCTGAAAATTCTGGGTCAGTTCAAACAGGCCATTCGATTATATGAACAGGTCATTGGGATCCGGGAGAAACTGGTGAAACGTGATGACCGTCCCGGATACAGGGAGGCACTGGCTCTGGCATACCTGAACCAGGCCAATGTTATGGTTTTCACTAATAAATATCGCGATGCGGGAATGATTTATGAAAAAGTCATTGCCATACTGAACGCTCTCGTCAACGAACCCAACGGGGAGGAACATCTCAATAATCTGGCAGTGGCGTACACCAACCAGGCCGTTGTGATGTGGAAACTGGGTAACAGTGCAGATGCAATCCCATTGTATGATCAGGCTATCGCCATCCGGGAAAAGATGGTTTATGAGCAGGGTCGCAGTGAACTTGCGCCGGTTCTGGCATCGGTGGGAATGAACAAGGCCATTGCACTGAAGGATCTTGGCAGTCTGGATCAGGCAATTGAATTATACAATTCCACCATCCGGATATTTTCTCACCTTGTTTACCAGGAAGGACGACCGGAATTGGCTGACCGGCTGGGTACCGCGTATTCCAACAAAGCCGGTGCACTTCGGGAGAAAGGCGCCATTCAACCCGCTCTGTTTCTGTTCACTAAAGCGATTGAGATCTGGGAACACCTTGTGATTCAGCAGGGGAAACGGGAAATGGCGGATGACCTTGCCCATGCATACACCAGCAAGGCAGGCGCACTCAGGGATTTAAAACAGTATGACGATGCACTCACGCTTTTTGACAGAGCCATTGCCATCCAGGACCGGATGATTCAGGAGGAGAGCCGGGCGGAACTCCTGGGCGACCTGGCAAAAATCCAGTGTGAACGGGCGATTATCCTTCATCTCGCCGGACGAAATAATGAAGCGATTAAACAAGCGGAAACCGCATTACCCGTTCTGAAGCAGGAAGCCACCCGGACAGGAAGATCGGACCTGAAAAAAACAGTGGATGAAATTTCAGCACTGATGGAAACCGAAGGTCCGGTGAGCCAGTGATCAGTACCGAAGTTTTTCGCCAGAAAAACTTATTGGAGGGAAAGCGGATTAAGTTTTATCCTGATGACAGGTATCCGACGAAGGAGGGTACCGAAAATCAGGCCAATCACATGAAGTGATCAGTGGAGTTGTCTGCGACAGTGGGCTTTCCAACCTCCGTTTTGTGGGGAATTATTCATTGGATAGCACTGTCGGTTGCTCAACACATATCAACTGATCCAAACCCGTAGGTGCTTTCGGTCGAAAGCACACCCAAGGAAATCAGTCCCATCAGGTTTTAGCGGGATCATTCGCACCCTGAAAGGGTGACAGCATATAGCCCCGGGATTTATCCCGGGGGTCAGTGTGCCAATGATCCGTGATGGTTGTCCGTAACGGACCCTCCCATCAATAGACAAATTCCCCTTCCAGTTCGACATTATCGGTATGACCGGCACCGGTAACGCTTATGGTGGCATACTTCATTCCCGGCACCCCTGACGGGCTGAACTGAATCCGGATTTCCCGGTTTTCGCCGGGGTTCAGAACAAGATTCGGTGGGCAGTCAGGAATAAACAGATCGGCATGACTCCCTGAGACATCAAGGGTGACCGATGAAACGACACCGCCGGTATTCCGAAGTGTGATGGTATGGTAGTTGGATGTGGGAAAATGATGAGCGCCAAAACAGTATACCCGTTCATCCCCGCAATGATAACCGATGGGAGAATCATCATTGATGAATGCGACAGTTAACTCCTCAGTGAAGGGAGTTGCTGTGGGATCCGGATCCGGTGTTTCCGTGGCCGGTGGCGGACCATATCCGAACTCATCCCGACTGTATTCACCGTGCATATTACTGGTCCCTGCCTCCAGAAGAACCGCCCAGAGACTTATTCCCTGGAAACTGCCGTCCACATTGGGCCACTCAAAATCCAGCACCTGCATTGTTTCAGCGGTGTCCGGCGGCAGATCCGGAAGAAACATAAATTCCACTTCGTGTGTCCAGTGTGTCCAGAACCAGAACAGACCATTGATTTCCAGCGCAACATACAGATCAAAATCGGTTCCCGGCATGGCCGACGATTTTTCAGGCATATTCATGACGTTCACCGCGTAAAGGAAACGTTGGCCGGCATACATGTAGTTGGTACTGATACCGCCGAAAGTCCCGCCGGTTTCCAGGGGCGTCGGGGTCGGCCGTGGCGTAAACGTGGGGGTTGGGGTGTTGGTGGGTGTGTAATCCGGTGTATGGGTTGGACTGTTGGTCGGTGTATTTGTCGGTGTATTCGTGGCGGTACTTGTTGGCGTATGTGTTGCTGTGTTCGTCGGTGTATTTGTCGGAGTTGCTGTATCGGTAGGCGTATTGGTGGGGGTAAGAGTTGGCATATTGGTGGGTGTATGCGTCGGTGTGTTTGTCGGAGTTGCTGTATTGGTAGGCGTGTTGGTGGGGGTAAGAGTCGGCATATCAGTGGGTGTTTGCGTCGGTGTATTGGTGAACGTGGGCATCGGTGTATTGGTTACCGTGGGCGTCGGTGGATTGGTGAACGTGGGCATCGGTGTGGGAAGATCAGTGCAGGGACCCATAAAAAGTCCTCGAATTTCGAATTCGCCCAGGAACAAACCCACAGGGATCCATGCCGGTTCCCCGGGCCGCCATTTATAAACACCGGGGGTGGTTGCCCCGGTGGAAAGATAGACGTAATCATCAGGCCCGTATTCCAGTTGCTGCACATCAATACCATCGACAAAGGGCGTACCGTTCCAGGTAGCGCCGGCATCATCACTGAACCATACCGATGGTTCACGACCGGGTATCACCATATTGCAGGCCGCATACACAATACCACCGGGAGTCATCAGCATATCCCTGATTTCATCACAATCCTGAATCTGAGTGGGGTTGAGAATCCAGCTAAAACCGGCATCCGGGCTGGTGTAAAAAAAACCGGGATAACTGGTTCCGGCCATAATGGTTTGTTCGTCCAACTGCTCAAATGCCGTGGCCAGTATACCGATGGGAAGCGTAGCGACCAATTCCCAGGTCACACCATCGGTTGCCCGGAAAATTTCCCCTCCGGAAGACGAGGCGCCCAACAGAAATGTGTCCGGACCGATTTCGATGAGATCACCCATTCCTTCCAGACCGGATAGATTTCCAGTGGGTTCCCATGTTCCGCCCTGATCCGGAGATCGCCAGATTGACGATTCCCCCTGGGCATAAATAAATCCGTTGGATGCCGGTAGAAGCTCCCTGACATAGTAGTTGTTTCCGACCTGACTGATATCGGCGACAACTTCCCAGGATGCGCCAAAATCAAAGGATCGGTGAATCAAACTTGTTTCATTGAACATCACGGCGCCGGACGCCAGCATAACGTTGGGCTCCTGAAACACGATGGTGTCAATGGATGCCATGAGAGCCGGTCCGCCGGTGGGATTCCATTCCGGAACCCAAAAATCACTTTTATAGACGATCCCCGATGGTGAGGCGCCGGCATACAGACATTCCCCCTGAGCCATTCCGGGACCGGCAGAGATGGCTGTTGCAAGCACAGCAATGAGAATTATTACCAATTGTTTTCCACCGTATATTTTCATAATTTCTCCTCCGGATCGCGGAAATGTTCCTATGGCTGACATCTATAATACTAACTTACCGAGTTTCCTTTTTATGTCAAATTAAATATACTCATTTATTGTCGATTTTTTCAAGGGAGGTAAGATGCAGATCCGGAACAAAACCATCGTGATTTTCATCACCGTTCTCATTACTGTTTCCAGTTTATACGGATGCGCCACATGGGTTTCACGGGAGCACTATTCGCCGGGAAAAATTCTGGTACTGCCACCCCGAGACGGTGTCCAGTTCGGGGAGTTTACTTCACTGAGTCGGCGGACCGGCGCCAAATTCCAGAAACAGATGCTTCTGCAGTTCTATTCCACTTACTACGATGTGATCACCACTGACAGCGAAGCGTTCAACCATCGGGATATCGCCTCAAAACAGGCGGCGCTGGCGGAAGGGAAGCAGTTGGGCGCCGAGTATGTCCTTCAGACGGTGCTGGGCGAATTTCTGGATTCTCCACCCAGATCCACCGGGACGGATTACGTCTGGCTGGAGAGTGCCGTCATGTGGGACGTGGATACCGGCAAGGTTCTCTGGCAGACAAATGAACCGGTTCAGCGCACCCATGGGTTTATCGGAAACCTGGCACATTTTCACGCGTTATTGAACAATATGGCCAAACTGATTGTAGCGGAAATAACGCGGTAGCGGGTTTATCAGCTAATCGACGATTGCAATGGATGCCGGATCAAGTTTCCAATAGTATCCACTGGGAATCGCCGGATCGTAGTTCATAAATTGAAGGATTGCTCAGAGGTTGTTTTCCACGATAAAGCGGTTCTGTTACACTATGAGAGATGATTGATGCATGGCAAAAACATCAATGTTTCGAATCGGGGATTTCCCGGGGAGGTCATATGAAACGGACGCTGTTTATCCTTGTAATACTGACATGTCTCACAGCTATTGGCAGTTTGGCAGATGATCGGAATATCCCCGATACCGACAGCCGGCTGATCCTGTCCAGAGTCCTCGAATCCGAGAACCGAACCGGAACCACTGATACACGTTCACAATTGATCTGGTCCGCCAATGCCGATGACAACGCCGTCTGCATCCGATCGATTCCGGATCTCGACGGTGACGGTGTTCCTGACGTGGTTGTCGGCCACGATATCTTCCAGGACAACCACAATTTCTTCTGTTATTCCGGCGCAGGCAGCGGGACCGGAACCGTTATATGGTCCCTGGAAACCGATGGTGGCGCCAGCGGCGGCTATTTCTGGGGTGACGAATGCATCACACCGGGATCCGACGCCGATGGCAATGGCTACGCCAATATCATGGCCGGTCTGGCCGGGGGTGGTCGATTTGCCGCATCCTATGATGGCCGGGACGGTGCACTGATCTGGCAGTTTGATACGTACAACGAACCGGATTCCGGCTGGGTTTATTCCATCCGGGAACTGGGGGATGTCACCGGTGACGGCATTGCGGAAGTCATATTCGGGTGTGGATCTTATAACGATCATGCCTACTGCATCGACGGCGCGTCCACCGGGTTGACACCCACCGTGATCTGGTCACTGGCCCTGCCCGACGCATCATTCTCGGTGGCCCCCATTACCGATGTCAACGAAGACGGTCTGCCGGATGCACTGATCACATCAGGGGACAGTTACGGTCACCACGTCTATTGCGTGGAAGGCGATTCCACCGGAACAGCAAATCTTCTCTGGACCTACGACGCCGTCTCCTCAGTGCATTCCATTACGACCATCTCGGATATCAACGGAAACGGCGCCGAAGATTTTGCCGTGGCCACCTGGGGGAGCGGGATCCGGTGCGGAGACGGTATCACCGGCGAAGAACACTGGTTCAACAATCTCACAGGCACCTATTTCATGATGGTGCGGCCTCTGACCGATATCACCGGGGACGGTATCGATGAACTGGTGGTGGGATCCTGGGACAATGCCGTTTACTGTCTCAGCGGTGTGGACGGTTCCCTGATGTGGACGGCGCCCACAGGTACTTTGAATGGGGGGGATGTCTGGACGGTGAGCACAATTCCCGACCTGAATAACGACGGGTATGATGATGTGCTGGCCGGATCTTTTGATACGAAGATGCACTGCGTATCCGGTCTGGACGGGAGCCCGTTGTTTGAGTATATCACCGGGAACCGGGTGCTCAGCGTCTATCCCGGCGGTGATCTTGACGGTGATTTTATACCGGATGTCCTCACCGGAACACAGGACACCAATAATACGACCCTGGTCCTGGCCATTTCCGGCGCTGAGGAACTGCCCACACCCTACCCCACGCCCACACCACCGTGTATCCGCCATGGGGATGTCACCTTTGATTATGAGATCACTGCGGGGGACGCCCAATTGGCCTTCGCCATCGGACTCGGTATGGGATCACCCACTCACCAGGAGTGGTGCGCGGCGGACTGCAACGGGGACGGTATTGTAACCGCCGGGGATGCCCAGGCAATATTTATCGTTGCCCTTCAGGGCGGTGAATGTTTTGACGCCATACCCACGGCAACGCCCACGCCAACCATGACGCCGACGCCCTCCCTGACACCCACGGCAACACCCACGAATGTGCCAACCGGCACACCGACACCTACCGGGACACCAACATACACAAATACACCCACTCCATCCCCCGTCACCACCGGCGATCTCTGGTGGTCCCGGACCGTCCGGGTCTATGATTCCGCCGGCGGTCCCACGCAGCCAATTGAGAATTCGCATATTTTGGCATCAGCTTATACATCGGATGACTGCTACACGAATGCATCAGGGGAATGTTCCGTCACGGTGTTTGCTCATGATACCGGCACGGTCAATCTGAACGTTTCCGCTGATGGATACCAGAGTTTTTCCGAAAGTTTGCCGGGATTGCCGTCATCCGGAATTGAGACGGTTTATCTGGATCCGTTGTAAACCTCTGTTCGTCCATCGCAGGCCAACATGACCCAAATTCCCAGGGCGTTGCCCCGGGCTGATATGTGTAGCCCCTTCAGGGCATTTTCGAATGTATTTTCATCGTTTCGTCTATTCAACTTTTACCCGACCTCTATTCGTCCATTCGTCTATTCGTCTATTCGTCTATTCATCCATTCGAGCCATTTGCGTAGTTCGCCAAGCCGCAATTGACAAGGGACGAGAAAGGGACCTCGAGAAGTTTCCCCCAAGCCAAGGTATATAAAACAAGGAAACGAGAAGCATGGTTTCTTAAAAACCAGGAAATTCACCCCAGAGTGTGACTTGGTCGTTCTCCACCCCAATCACCCTGCACAGAGGCAGGGTGCCACCCAGATGGTTTATTATCACATAGTTGCTGGCATGGACCTATGCATAGAAGATTTGGCAAGGTCCATGCCAGCGGTGAGAAAATAAAGAATGTTATGGGTGGTACCCGGCGTCCCTGCCGGGTCATTTGGGCAAAAAAAA
>SWBY01005242.1_pt2 | contig 27516 bp, 27 predicted proteins | sample 4693071 | NCBI WGS metagenome assembly SWBY01 (sample SAMN10267273, study PRJNA491770) | bioreactor metagenome | isolation source: DHS bioreactor inoculated with marine methane seep sediment | place: Japan: Omine Ridge, Nankai Trough | collected 2006-05-06 | reverse complement strand
ACGCCATTATCAAATATGGATCTTTTCGTGATTCTGGATGTGTATGGCGAGTATTGGTTTTTCCCCACTTGGAATCAAACAGTTGAGTGGGTGGATCTACCGACACTTAACGGGGGCACCACCCTTTATCCGGTATTTAACTTCGCCTGGCCGGAAGGCATTTCCGGAAGTATAACCGGTCTCCGGTTCTGGGGCGCTCTTTTGGATTCAACCGGCAGTATTTATGGTGAGTTTGATTACGTGGATTTCGGATACATGTAGATTCATTAGAAATTTAAAACCGGAATACCGTGATGGTATTCCGGTTTTTTTTATGCCCGGATTTCTCTTCACCAGACTTATTAATGATATCTTTGTTCGAACTAATTTAGGTCCTGGAGTTTCTTTACCAGTCTCGGCTGTTCCGGGTTGATTTCAAGTGATTTCTCCCATGCCTGCCGGGCCTCAGCGAACTTCAATTGCTGAAAATAAACAACTCCGATACTTGTATATGCTCTTTCATATCCCGGATCAATTCGAATCACTGTAAGATATTCCTCCGACGCATTTTTCAAATCACCCAGTTTCAGGAAAACAGTGCCAAGACGAAAATGCACATCGGGATTCTCCGCATCGATTTCAAGTGCCTGCTGCCATGCTCTGATCGCCTGATGATCTTCGTTCAGTCTGTAGTGTGAACGTCCCAGATTGATGTAAGCATACACGTCCGGTTTGATCATTATGGCTTCATTTAACTGCTTCACGGATCCCGTATAGTCACCCATTTCATAACTTGCCTGACCCAGTTTCATGCGCAGACGACGAACAATTCGTGATTGCGTCTCATTTGAGGGTTTGACCCAGTGGAGAGGTTGACTGAGAAATTCAAAAGCCTGCTCGGGTTCTTTCAATTCGAGGTAGAAATCTCCCAGTTCTTCGTAAGCCTCCAGATAACGGCTGTCTTTTTCGATCGCAGTCAGAAATTCCATCTCTGCCGGTTCCGGATTTTCAACATTTTTCAACAATTTACCGATTTCAAAGTGAGGTGGAGCATAATCCGCTGCCAACTCAACACTTCGCCGGAATGCCGTCAAAGCGGAATCTCTCTTATTCATTTTCACACGGGTCAATCCTATCCAGTAATAGGTCTCCCGAGCGTAATTCATATCCTCTGATGCTTTCAGAAACTGCTTTTCCGCCGCAGCAAAATTTCCGGAAAGATAATATGCCTCCCCCAGTTTCATCACAACAGACACCATTCCCGGCTGAAGCTCCAATGTTTTTTCCAGAGCAACAACCGCTTCGTATCCCCGCTGCAGCGTGAGATTAATTGATCCGGTAAGTTCCCAGGATTCAACATTATTTGAATCCATTGCCTGAACCGCTTTCAACTCTTCCAAAGCTTCATAGTAATCCTTGCTGTTGACTAGCTGCTTAGCATGATCCAGATGGTTTGAAACACGTATTTCCGGGTACTTCACAATAAAGAAATAACAGATTGAAAGCAGAATCAGGATCCCGATGACTATAGGTAAAAAACGCATCATGGATCGCTGGAGTGCTGCCGGGAATTGAGTCGTTGTTTTGGACACCGGTGCCGTGGGTTTCGTGATCGGTTGTGGCTTCCCCGCTTTAGTATCCTTCTCAACCGATGGTTTCTTGTCCGGTTTCGATCGAGAGGGTTTCATTTCCCGGATCTTATCAAGCATCAGTTTCGCCTGATTGAAATCAGGTTTGATGACAAGCACTTCTTCAAAACATTGTTCCGCAGCATGGGGCCGATCTTTTTCCAGTTCTTCCATTCCCTGTTTAAACAGATTTTCCGCCTTGTCCTGATCCTCCTCGGATTTCCCGCTGTCCAGCTGTACCTCTATAATTTGAAGATAATAAGAAATCTGACTGTGACCGGGATGCGATTCATTCATTTTCAAAAGCATTTCCCGGGCTTTTTCAAGATCACCGGATTCATAAACGGATATTACTTCTTCGATCTGAGGTTGAAACGATTCATCACTCTCAGCCTGTTCATCGTTACCCATGGTTCCCGTACCGAGATTATCTGATTCCAGAGCCGCTGAGGCTTTCGCAATGACACTGTCTGCATGCTGCTCGGTATCAACTCCGGAAAAATCCATTCCCTCTTGAAATCCGGAGATGACAAATGTCGACTCATCATCGTCATCATAAGATTCATCGATCAAAGCATTATGATCATCTGGTTTACCCAATTTTTCATTGACTTCTTCCAGCAATCCCCTGGCTTCCGCATTTTCAGGATCTATGGTCAGACAAGTCTGAAACTCCTCGGAAGCACCTTCCCAGTCCTCGTGAGCCATACAGTCCTTACCCACAGAAAGATACTCCGCAATACTTTCCAGATCGGCTTTGATCGATCTTGCAATGGCTAACTTTTCAGAAGCAACAGTATTATCCGGTTCAACATCCAGAACTTTTTTGAACAAGAGAATAGCCTCATCACATTCCCGATCTTCCAATTTACCCAGAGCCTCATTCAAGAATATCTGAATGCCGTCACCAGCCGATTCACCTGAGTGCTCATCTGGATTGCCACCTCTACGCTTGAATCTATCGGTACTTTGTTCTTCAATATTTGCCATTTTGAAACCCTCGACTTTAGATTAAACCCGTATGCAAAACTACATTGTCAGAGAAATATCTTCAACCTTTAAGAGCGACTTTTCGAGGATAACAGCATTTAAACCGGATATCATCTGTTTAATCAGTATATTTTTATCGCAGCACCAGGTGTGCAATGATTAAAACCTTACGATTATTGAGTAATCCTTACTTGTTTACAGTAATAAGTTCGTTCTGTAAAAGCCCGGCAAAATCTGTTTCCACACCGGATACATTCCCATTGGCGGTGAGATTACTTATGAGAGGCGTGACGGAAATCCATCCCGCATTGAGTGCATGGTGATCAATTGAGAGATCATGCTCATCACGACATTCACTGCCGTCCAGCCAGAAATACTGATCTCCCCGCGGATCGGTCTTTTCAATGTAGTGGTCGTGATAAACCGTTTTCCCCTGGCGGGTAGCTCTCACTCCTTTGATCAAATGGGATGGCAGGTCGGGAACATTTACATTGAGCATGATTCCACTCGGTAATCGGTTCCGCATGATCTGCCTTGCCAGAAGATGTGCAACCCGGGATGCATATTGAAATTCATTCGAGCTAAATGACGCCAGGGAAACAGCAAATGAAGGAATGCCGGCCAGTGTTGCCTGCATTGCGGCAGCAACCGTACCGGAGTAAAAAATGTTAATTCCCACATTAGCGCCTTTATTAATACCGGAGATGACCAGATCCGGTGGTTCCGGCATGAATCTGTCCAGAGCCAATTTCACGCAATCCGCAGGTGTTCCTCTCACACCAATCGCATTATGATCCTCAATAATCCGTTCTTCACAAAATAAGGGTGATTTAATAGTCAGTGCGTGGCTGACGGCGCTCATTTCCTGTTGCGGAGCCACCACGGTGATTTTAAAATCATCCTGGAGCACCCGGATGAGTGATTGAAATGCCGGAGAATCTATTCCGTCATCATTTGTAAGAAGAACTCTCATAATATTCCTATGATTCCTATTGATCTGTGTAGAGGGAGTGGGCTGTAATGTATTTTCTGACGGCAGGTGGCACCAGAAAGCGAATTGTTCGATTTTCTTGTACTCTGTTCCGAATTTCCGATGCAGAAATTTTCAATCCCGGAATGGGTAGAAAACAGATTTGCCAATCGGGATTATTAAGGCTTTTTTCGTCGGGTGTACCCGCCAGATAATTGATTACTCGATCCGGGAAATAAACCTGAATATCTTCAGGGAGGCGGTGGGTTTCAATAATATGTGTTCCGGGACGCATGGCCACTGCCAGACGATATTTTTTGAGAATTTCCCGGTATCGGCGCCAAGTATCGATTTCATAAAATGAATCCAGCCCCATTATTAACGTCAGTGATCCTCTTGTCTGAAGTTCGTCCAAAGTATCAATGGTATAAGATGGTCCCGGGCGATTAATTTCTGCAGCAGACACTTCCAGAAAAGGGTAATCTGAGATAGCGGATTGAAGCATATTCATTCTGTGAAAAGAGTTTGTGATCGTTTTTGTCATTTTATGAGGGGGAATTTTTGCTGGGATGAGGAGTATTTTATCCAGCTTCAAAAGATCCCGACACTCTTCGGCGGCGATGAGATGCCCCAGGTGAATGGGATCAAAAGTGCCGCCAAAGATCCCGATCTTCATGATCCGTTTTTCTGTATTGAGCGGGCACACTCATTTTCCATAAAATTCAGGAGAGGTTTCAGGTTTTTTTGGGTAGCGGCGGAAATTTCAAAATATTGTAATCCCATTCCGATAACGATTTCCCTGAGTTCATCTCGACCGGCGTCTGACTCAATAATATCAATTTTAGTAGCCACGACAGCCCTGACGCGGTCACCCAGTGCATCCTGATAGTGATTCAACTCATTCATCAAAATCCTGGGAGCGTCTGCGGGGTTTTGATCGGAGTAGGGTGACACATCCACCAGAATCAGGAGCAGGGCCGAGCGCTCGATATGCCTCAGGAATTGTCCCCCCAGGCCTTTTCCTTTCCAGGAATCCTCGATGATTCCCGGAATATCAGCCACAACAAACTCACGATCCACACCGCGCCTGACAACACCCAGGTGCGGCACAAGTGTAGTGAACGGGTATCCTGCAATCTTTGGTCTAGCCTCTGAAATCGCAGAAATTAAAGTTGATTTACCGGCGTTGGGAAATCCGACCAGACCGATGTCAGCCAACAATTTGAGTTCAAGATTTATTATTTTAAGTTCAGCAGGTTCTCCAGGCTGGGCAAATTTGGGTGCCTGATGGGTGGATGAAACAAAAAAAGCATTCCCCTTACCGCCACGACCTCCTTGAATAAGCAGAATGGTTTCATGCGGTTTATCGAGATCTGCCAGGACCTCTCCGGAATCTGAATCCATGATTACGGTCCCCACCGGAACCGGAATGTAAAGATCCCGACCCTTCCGACCATGCCGTTGGCGACCAGATCCCGACTGGCCATTATCTGCTTTAAAATGCTGCTTGTATTTGTAATCCAGGAGGGTTCTGAATTCAGGTTCAGCTTTAATATAGACGGATCCACCTTCACCGCCATCACCGCCATCAGGTCCACCACGAGGTGCATATTTCTCACGACGGAAACTGACACAGCCAGGTCCACCTTTGCCGGACTGCACCTCTATTCGGGCAAAATCGACAAAATTACTCATAGAACTGATCTATCTTTGTAAATGAGACAATTCGTAAGTTCGGGAATTACGCATTTTCCACAGGAACTTGTACATTAATGTACCGGCGTCCCCGACGCGTCACAAATTCTACAACACCGTTGCTTTTAGCAAACAACGTATAGTCACGTCCAGCCCCGACATTAAGTCCGGGATGGAAACGTGTACCATGTTGACGAACAAGAATATTGCCGGCCAGAACAACCTGACCACCAAATTTCTTTACTCCCAGCCTTTTACTGTGACTGTCTCGTCCATTTCGAGTGCTACCGCCACCTTTTTTATGAGCCACAGTTCACCTCCCATGCAATCAGGAAACCTGGATATCGTCCACCCGGAGCTTCGTCAGATACTGCCGATGCCCCTGGGTTCTCCGGTATCGTTTCCTGCGCTTCATTTTAAATACTCTGATTTTCTTTCCACGAGTTTGATCAAGAACAGTGACTTTCACTGAGGATCCTTCAATAAAAGGGTCACCCATGGTCACGTTTCCGTCGCTGGACACCATAATTACTTGGTCAATGGACAATTGATCGCCCACTTCCGCTTCCAGTTTTTCAACTGAAATAACAGATTCCTTCAAGACTCGATATTGCTTTCCACCTGTCTCTATAACTGCAAACATTTGAAGGTCCTCCAACGCCTGATAAAGGCATAAAATCTCGACCGGGTACCGTAAAGGTAAGAGACGGTTGTGTCAATAGAAATAAATTATTTTTTGCTTTCCGGAATCTGAATAATCATCATCGATTTAGCGGGATTCCAATAAATACTTGGATTAACCCGGATTGACAGTTAACCGGGGTTAATGCTAAAAAAAGTGATTCTGGCGCAATTGATCCATTTTTTCAAGGAGGTTCCCATTAAGCTCGAAAGTAAACTGGAAGAGATCATCCGAATCGCTGATGATAAAAAGGCAGAAGGCATAATTCTACTTGATTTTTCAGAAGTGGAGGGTGTGATCCACGATTATTTCTTCATCTGTTCCGGGACCTCGGAACGCCAGGTGGAGGCCATTGCCGGAAGTATCCGACGTCAACTGAAAGAGTTGGGGTATCGACCATCTCACATCGAAGGTACCAAACTGGGTAAATGGATACTCATGGATTATGGTGATCTTATTGCACATATTTTCCTGGACACTGTTCGGGATTTTTACCGTCTGGAAGATCTCTGGCACAATGCCAAGAAAATTTACCCCGTATCCGGGGACTGATTTTCATGGGTATAGACGATCCGAAAATAATTACTCAAGATCCTCAATTTCAACAGATTTTAGAAATGGTAAACCGGGTTTCCGGTTACGGGTCAACCATTCTCATCAGCGGAGAAAGCGGCACCGGCAAGGATCTTATCGCCCGATTAATTCATAAATCCAGCCCTCGCCTGGATCAGGCGTATATCAAAGTGGATTGTGCATCTATTCCCGAAGAACTCACGGAAAGCGAGCTTTTCGGCCATGAAATAGGAGCTTTTACCGGCGCAGTCATGCAACGGATCGGACGCTTTGAAATGGCCCACAACGGAACAATTTTTCTGGATCAAATCGGAGATCTGCCGCCTCAGATACAATCAAAACTCACACGGATTCTCCAGGAAAAGCAATTTGAACGCGTTGGGGGGAACGAAACAATATCTACGGATGTCCGGATTATCTCAGCATCCCGGATTCCGCTGGATAATCTGGTAAAACGTAAATTATTCCGAAAAGATTTATATTTCCGTCTGAGTATTGTTCCCATCCATTTACCTCCCCTGAGAAATCGCAGGGGTGATATTCCCCTGTTGGCGAAACATTTCCTGGAATATTTCGCCGGGAAATATCATGTCTCGTTGCCAAAGCTCCATCCCAACGCATTGGAATTCCTGTGCTGCTATTACTGGCCGGGAAATGTTCGCGAATTGGAAAATCTCATGGAACGACTCATTGTCTGCTGCTCAGACCGGGAGTTGATCACCACGGCAGATATCCCGATTCAAATCGAAAGTTTTGATGATCAAACCTTGAATTATCTTGCTGAAAAGTCCATGAGCCTTGCTGAAATCGAGAAATTATATATCCAGAAGATCCTGGTTAAAGAAAAGGGAAACAAATCACGGGCAGCCAGAATTCTTGGAATCAATCGGAAAACACTCCTGGAAAAACGCCGCCGGTACCTGCTGGATTAATCCAAACCAGTTGTCCTCCTTTACCTGCGTCCGGAACTGATCCTTCCGGTAACCCTTGACAAAAGCGCTTAAATTCCTTAGTACAGAGTAAGATGAATGAGAGGATTATTATGCACAGATTGATTTCGCGCCAGAAGGGATTCACCTTACTTGAACTGATGATTTCAATGGTCATTCTTGCCATTGCATTTATTGGTATTCTGCCATTTTTCTTCTATTCGCAAGCCCAGTTGAAAGAAGCAACTCTGACCAATATGGCTATGCAGCTTATCGAAGAAAAAATGGAAAGGATCATGTATCTCGGCGGTGAAGATATTGATCTCATTCACTGGCAGGATGACCCCTTTCCCGGCAGCGGCACCCAGTATACGTACATTCTACCCGAAAGATTTATGGAACCTTGCTCGGGTTATCCCAGCAATCCCTGCGGTTGGGATGACAAAGGTACAGCGAATCGTAATATGCTCATGGATGTGGTTGAAAGACAGGAATACTTTTTCACGCGATTTATCGACATTGATGACCCTGATATTTCGGCATCCTGGGAGGATGAGAACACATTTGGAGCGGATCCTTCCGGTGGCGGACTGCCCGATGACGGTCAGACCATTCGCGTGACCATTACGGTAACCTGGACCATTCCCGGTGGGGGTGAGCATTTTGTTCGAGCCACCACACATGTGTACGGCGGGATGACTTAGACAAAATCCCCGGAATTAATTACCTCAGATACCCATAAACATCCATCGATACGGAATTCCTAATTTGGAACAGAGTAGCGCGTACGAATCAGTTTCTGTAAGCGCCAGACCAAACTGATACAGAATATCCGGTTTACGGAGAGCGATACGATGGAAAATGCCCGGGAACCGGTAAATCCAGGATGCCATTCGATTTGCCAACAGAAGTTCACGGTGGATTCCTTCCCGGACCATGGCGGTATATTCCTGCGCTGATGACGGCACTTCCCCGTCTTTCAGAATCCATTTCGCGGCAGTCATACCACTGTACAGCGCATAGAAAATTCCCTCACCCAGGAACGGGTCAACCAGACCGGCAGCATCACCGGTGAGGAGCAACCGTCCCCGGGCAAACTCAAAATCGGGCTGATAAAGGGGAACGGGATGCGCGTTTCGGTGGACGATCCGAGCCTGATCAAATCCAGGAACACGCTGCAGTAATCCATCAAGACGAGTCTCAATATCCTGACGGGACTTGAAATCACCGGCGATCCCCACTGCAACCGTTCGCATTTTTGGGAAACACCAGCCATATCCCCGCCGGGCAACACCAATATCAATCCAGATCTCATCTTTAATCTTTTCAAGACTTTTTTCCGGAAGTTCCGCTTCAATCTCAATGGATGGCAGGAACCGGCGCTCCCGGGAAGACTGGAGAAGGGTTCGTGTAACCCCATTGGCACCGTCGGCGCCGATAAGGTACCGGCACCGGTAGGTGCGACGGGTAGTTTCAATGGTTATGTATTCATCGCCAACGGCCACCTTCCGGACCGGTTCCCCGGATTGAAATATCGCACCGGCATCAACAGCAGTCCGGATCAAACAGGCATCCAATACCTCACGGCGACTGGTCACCATGATGGTTTTCCCATAATCAATTTTGATATCCGGTAACTCACCATAAATCACGCGGCCCCTGCAAATGGCATTTTCCTGGTAATCATCCGGGGGCAGATCCAGAAGATCCATCGCCCGAGCGGTCAAACCGCCCGCACACGGTTTGTACCGAGGAAATCCGTACCGTTCAATCACCAGAACTTCCCTTCCGGCAGACACCAGTTTTCGCGCGGCAATCCCCCCGGCCGGCCCGGCACCCACAACAATCACATCCCATATTTTGCTCGGACTCATGCACTTCCCCCTTCCTGGAGTATTCAACCATAATATCATTGCGAAACACCAGCATGCCAGGTATAAATATAGAGGTTATGAAACGTGTTCTTGGCCTGGATTATGGATTAAAGCGGATCGGCGTTGCAGTGAGTGATCCGCTGGGAATCACCGCACAGCCGGTGACCACTATCATTGTGAAGTCTTTTGACCAGATTATACAGGATTTGAAAGTTATCCGGGAAGAGTATGAGTATGATCGTATTGTCGTCGGACTTCCAGTGAACATGAATGGAACAGAAGGGGATTTTGCCCTGCAGACACGGGAATTTGCTAAGACCCTCGAAACAAATCTCGACGTTGAAATTGTTTTCAGTGATGAACGTTTGAGTTCCCGCCTGGTGGATCGCGCAATGATTGAAGGAGGCACACGCCGGGCAAAAAGACGGACCCGGAAAGACGTGCTTGCAGCGGTGGTAATTCTGCAGGGATATCTGGATTCTGCAGGATGATCCCATTTGTATCGGGGCAGTGGTGAGAGTAATTCTGAAATGGGTTGTGATCACTCTCATTGTCATCGCCGGTATCGTGTGCGTCTCCCTGATACTTGCTCGAAATTATATCCATGAATATATGCATTCACCTGTGGGTCTCTGTTCGGAAAACCTTGTTTTTGAAGTAAGCAAGGGAGAATCATTCCGGACATTGTCTGATCGGCTGAATACGGCATCTTTAATCGGAGATCCGCGAATTTTCCGATATTATTCTGTTCGGAACGGTTACGACAAACGTATTCGTGCCGGTGAATTTTTACTGACTCCGAATATGACCCCCTTGGATATTCTTAAAAAGCTTTGTTCAAGTGATGTAGTTCAGTACTCCCTGACAATCCCTGAAGGTCTGGACCTGACACAGATCGCGGAAACCTGGGAAGCAGCCGGGTATGGCACCGCAGCAGAATTTTTAAAGGTTTTGGATCGCAGTGAAATTGCTGGCATGGATCGTCCGGAAACAGGCTGGGAAGGGTATCTTTTTCCTGATACGTACCGGTTTCCACGAAATACGACAGCAGTTGAGGCAATCACGTTGATGATCCAGCAATTCAAAGCGGTATTAAAACCGGACTGGATAAAAGCCGGGGAGGCTGGAGGTCTCAATCTGCATCAGATAGTAACCCTGGCTTCTCTTATCGAGAAGGAAACCGGTTTGCCGGAAGAACGTGCACTCATCGGTTCTGTTTTCCATAACAGGCTAAATAAAGGAATGCTGTTGCAGTGTGACCCAACGGTCATCTATGCTCTTGGGGATGGGTACGAAGGTAGACTGTTGACCCGACATCTTAAAGCGGATCACCCATTCAACACATATACACGGTCAGGTTTACCACCGGGACCCATTGCCAGTCCGGGATCAGAGGCACTTCTGGCAGCGTGTTTCCCAGCCCAATCAAATTATTTTTACTTTGTGGCGGATACCCGGGGCGGACATACTTTCAGTGAGACCCTGAGAGAGCATAATCGGGCAGTACAACAGTATCGTCGGTACATGGCTACGAAAAAGTAACTCTTTTGGAACGGAGTAGGATCCTGATATGAATGAAGCAATTGAAACGATCAATCTAAACAGTGGTACCGCCTTCGGAAACGACATGGTTAATCTGGTCATGCAGGCGGGACCTGTAGCCAAAATCGTATTAGTGATTCTCCTGTTGTACTCCCTGGTTTCATGGGGAATCATGCTGGATAAATGGCTTCAATTTCGTCGGGTCTTCATGTCCAGCAACACATTCCTCACCGTGTTCAAAAAAGCTGATAGCTTTGAGATTGTCATGGAAGCCCTTAAATCGATGCAGCCTGATCCGCTGGCTCGCATATTTGTGACAGGATACCGTGCACTTAACCGAAATCCCACCCCCGGAAACAATGCCCCGGGTAATCCGGAACAGGTAAACATTCGGCTTCTGGAAATGAGTCTGGATGATGCCATACTTATGGAAAGTCAGATTCTGGAAAAACGGATTCCCTTTCTGGGGACGTGTGGCGGTGTAACTCCATTTATCGGTCTTTTCGGCACCGTTTGGGGAATCATGAACGCGTTTCAGGGTATTGGAATGGCGGGATCCGCCAGTATAGCAGTCGTTGCGCCCGGTATTGCAGAAGCTTTGGTTGCCACTGCTGCAGGACTGGTTGCTGCCGTACCAGCTGTAATTGCCTACAACTATTTTCTGGGTAAAAACCGGGCTGCTGCAGTAATTTTTGAACGGTTCCGATCCACTTTTCTCGCGAGTATTTAATGATATGCAGGCATCAAACCCTTATGAAAACGGATCTGAAGGCCGACGGAGACGTGTGCCCGGGCTGGCAGGTGGATTAAACGAAATAAATGTAACGCCACTGGTGGATGTCATGCTGGTGTTGCTGATCATTTTCATGGTGGCTGCACCCATGCTGAAACAGGGCATTGACGTCGCTTTGCCCCAGGCATCAGAACGTCTCTTTCCAGAAGGCACGGAAGGACGCTACATTCTTTCCATTGATACAAAAAAACAGGTGTATCTGGATAATCGGAAGATCCCACTGGAACATCTTGAATTCAAACTTCGACAATTGAACGAACAGACACATGTCGAAGCATTATTTCTTGAAGCTGACAGTTCGCTTCCTTATGGATATGTTGTGGAGATCATGGATATCATCAAAAATTCCGGGATCAAAACAATGGGAATGGTGACAAAACCCCAGGAGATTAAGGCAAAATAGATTCACTCATGGAAACTATCGGTTACGACATCGCATCAGAAAAAAAATCAAACCTCATATCTATGGCCATTTCCCTTACGGTTCATCTTCTGATCATTTTTTTTGTTGTCTATCTGCCATTCTTCCACCGCCCCCAGATATCCATGCCGTCTGTTCTGGATGTCACCCTTTATGATTTCCCCGAAGAATTCAGCGGCGATATCACAGCAGGAGAAGTTATGCCGGTGGAAAAACCACCCGAACAGACCGAACTGGTGGACCCATCTGATGCTGAAATCAAGCGAATGAAAAAGCGGAAGAATGACCGGAAACCTCCTGCTAAAAAAAAGGACGCCGATGCGTTCACCATGCGAAAAGGAATGTTCCCCGGGGGGAAAGGGACCACTTCCGGTTCGTTAAAGCTGGATACTGCGGATTTTCCGTTTATGTATTACCTTTCTATGTTAAAAAACAGAATTAGTGAAAACTGGATTCCGCCGTTTGGATCGGTAAAATCCGGGGAGACAAAACGCGTGGTCATTGGGTTTCGGATCGAGCGGAGGGGCCACGTTTTAACGCCGGTAGTGGAAGAGGGTTCCGGTGATGATGCTCTGGATCAGTCTGCGGTACGAGCAGTCATCGTTTCTGACCCCTTTCCACCACTGCCGGAAAATTACAAGGAAGCAACCCTGGGCATTCATTTCGGGTTCGTCTGTGAGATGTGAGGAATATTATGCTGAACGTGCGTACTTTATTACCCATACTGGTGATTCTGCTGTTTCTGATCAACGGAAGTCCGGCAGTTTTCGCCACCGAAGTGTACTTTGATATTACAGCCTCTCAAGCCCGGCGTATTGATATAGCATTGCCGTATTTCACATGTTCTACCGAGGGTGAAGACGCACTGCTGCAAGAAATTCATAAGACCTTTACTCAGGACCTTGAGTTTTCAGGCAGATTCAATGTAGTTGATATCTCCCGATTTTTTTCAGGAGGATCCACAGAAATCGTCAATCCGGATTTCAGAGCGTGGTATCTCGTGGGTATTCAAACCCTCCTCACCGGCCATGTAATCAGAACGGAAACCGATGTCGAGGTTAATGTCCGGTTGTTTGATATTCAAATGGGTCAGCAGATTGTTGGCGTTCGGTATAAGAGTCCCTTATCGGAAGTCCGGGCGGTGGTTCACAAATTTGCCGATGAGGTTCAATTTCGTCTTACCGGTGAACGCGGTATTAATTACACACAGATTGCGTTCACATCCAATCATACTGGAAATAAAGAGGTGTACAACGTCGATACCGATGGCGGAAACCTGACTCAACTCACACGAAACGGTTCTATCAACATCTCACCGTGCTGGGCACCGGATAATACCAGGATCGCTTTAACTTCATTTAAAGATGGTCATCCTGATCTCTTTACTCTGGATCCGAAATCCAGAGTATTTTCCCCGATTATTCAAGGCGGAATGAATATCACACCGGTTTTTTCTCCCGATGGCGATAAAATCGCATTTTCAAAGAGTTTTGATGGTGATCCAGAGATTGTCATCTATGATCTTGCCCGGAAAAAGCAACGCCGAATTACATTTGCACCTGGAGTGGACACCAATCCGACATTCGCTCCAAACGGCAGAGAACTGGCATTCGTATCCGATCGAAGCGGGTCACCACAGATCTATGTCATGGATATTGACGGAACAAACGTCCGACGCCTGACCCGTGTCGGGAACTATAATACTTCGCCGGACTGGTCACCTCGGGGTGATTTGATCGCCTACCATAGCAGACGTGAATACGTTTTCAATATCTGGCTCATTCGTCCGGATGGTTCAGACGAGCATCCGGTTACCTCTGAGGCCGGGCATAATGAAGATCCCACCTGGGCGAGGGATGGTAGACATCTTGCGTTTATTTCCACTCGCAAAGGAGGAAAGGGATTATATGTAATGGATCTTTCCGGCCGGGCCATTCGTCCTGTTCTGGTTCATCATGGATCATGTGAAAATCCGTCTTGGTCCCGTTAGCGCCGTTTCTGCTTTTATCTCTTGAAATTAGAGCCATTCCATTATACTGTTCTTATGAATCTCACCGGATCAAACTCTTTTAATTCCGGTCTGGTGACGTGATTTCTGACCAGAACTTTAAATTATGTGGTAACTGGAGGTTTAAAAATGAATCGGAGCTATACAACGATATTCCTAATTGCGGTGCTATTCGTTTCAATCCTGGCGATTGGATGTAAGAAAGCGCCTGAGCCCGAACCGGTACCACCCACACCTGTTCCGACATTTACACCGGTTCCGGAACCTGAGCCTGAACCCACGAAATCCCCTGAAGAAATTCGTCTTGAAAAACTGAACGAAGCCAGGGAATTCCTTAAAGATAATATCTACTTCGATTACGATCGGGCATACCTTTCAGATGAAGCGAAAGCCTCCCTTGCGAAAAAAGCGGAATATCTGATTAACAACAGCGATATCCGGATCACAATCGAGGGACATTGCGATGAACGTGGGTCTAACGAGTATAACCTAGGGTTGGGTGAGCGACGTGCTGCTGCCGCGAAAAAGTATCTCGTGACATACGGTGTCGGCGAGAGTCTCGTGGATATCATCACTTTCGGCGAAGAAAAACCGGTTTGTTTTGAGCACAACGATAGCTGTTGGGGCCAGAATCGCCGGGCATTTTTCGTTGTTCACGATTAAGACCAACACTTTTTCAATTCGAAATATGCAGGTGTTTTAAATGAGAACACTTCGATTACTTTGTCTCTTTTGCGTGGTTATCACACCGATGATCGGTTGTGCCGGCGGACAATTGACACATCTTGAAACCAAAATGGACCATACTCAGGATATGATTCGGACAGATCGTTCCGAGACTCATGCTGAGAGCGAATCCGTTAAAAGTGAGATAGCAAATCTTCGGCTTCGAGTGGATCATCTTGCCAAGGTCCAAACAGACCTTCTGGTTTCTCTGGATGAGTATAAGATGCTTCTTCGGAGTCTTTCTCAGTCATTAAATGATCTGAACGACCGGATTGACGGCATAAAAACCGTAAAATCACACGGAACAGCAAACAAACTACCGGTTTCACCGAAAAACGAGGGCAGCATTGACCAGAGACCAGAGCATATCTACCAGACTGCTTATAATGACTACATCAATCGGAAGTTTGATCTGGCGATAGTTGAATTTCAGGGATTTCTTACTTCTTTTCCTGATTCCGATCTGGCTGATAATTCCCAATACTGGATCGGTGAATGTCTCTACGCTCAGGGCAAATACGATGAAGCACGATTGGAATTTGAAAAAGTGGTCACCAATTTCCCCAATGGCGACAAAGAAGTGCCGGCGGCGCTAAAAAAGGGATTGTGCTATCTGGAACTGGGAGATACCCAGAATGCGACCACCGTTCTTGAAGATCTCATGAACCGCTTCCCCTTTTCCGAAGAAGCCAGAATTGCCGAAGATCGATTGAAATCTATTACAGCGCAATAAATAAATCAAAACTAAAAACGCGTCACATCCCAACGGAAGTGACGCGTTTTTTTCTGGTTTTATTCAGAGAATCAGACAACAATTGCGTCTCTAAAATCAACCATTACCGCAGCTTTACGAACCTTCTTGATAGCTTCCAACTCGATCTGCCGGATACGCTCACGGGTCAAGCCCAACAACCCACCGATCTCTTCAAGGGTATATTCCCTGCAGGAATCTATACCAAACCGCATCTTGAGAATAATCTTCTCCCGTTCAGGAATCATCTCAAGAACATTCTGGATCATGTTTTTCAGGTTCAGAGACTGCGTGATCTCCAGAGGGGATAAGGCATTCTTGTCAGGAATCAAATCCCCCAGAACGCCTTCGGCCTCCTCCCCTATCGGCATCTCGAGAGAATATGGCATCTTAATGACATTGTAATAAAGATTAATGTTCTGAAGTGAGTATTCCGTCTCATCAGCCAGTTCTTCCAGAGTTGGTTCCCTGCCATAGAGTTGTTGCAAACGGTTTCCCACTTTATTGATCTTCGAAACGGTTTCCGAGATATAAAGGGGAATACGTACGGTACGGCTACCCTCTGCAATAGATCTGATAATGGACTGCTGAATCCACCATGTCGCATACGTAGAGAATCGAAATCCTCTCCGAAAATCAAACTTGTCTACAGCTTTCATGAGACCCAGATTACCTTCCTGAAGAATATCAGAGAAAGGTAATCCACGTTTGATATATCGTTTTCCGACACTTACGACCAGTCTGAGATTTGCCTGGACCAATTTGTTTTTGGCGGTCATCATCCGGTCATAGGACTCCTCAATAGCAGCTCTGTCCATCCTGGCTTCATCAAGAGAATAAATTCCAGGAATAAGCCATTTTCCTTTAACTGATGAGAAGGTCTTGATCTGCTGTGCAAATGTAATTCTTATCTCGTTAAGTGAATCCGAACTCGGGGTCAGATCCCTGAAAAAGCCGGCGATGCGAGTGACGTGAAATTTCCTGACCAGGGCGGCTTCCTTATCCTTTGAAGCGCCACTCAGGTCAAGCTCTCTAACCAATTCATATTCATTCTGTATCCTGCCCAGGAGTTTTTCGCGGTCACCCGGCAAAATCTTTCGTAAACGACCGCCATCCATGATGGCACGGATACGGAACGTTTCATCCCATTTCCGCTCCTTTTGACGGCACTCATCCCGCCACCGGAGAATTGTATCCGGAATAATGGGCAACTGGGAAATTCTGTATAAAAACTCAGCCGATGTCTCTTCAATGATACGGGCAACACAGACTTCTTCTTCACGACTCAAGGTGGAAATACTACCCATTTCAGAAAAATAGCGATCGACGATGTCCGGCTGCGTGGTTTGGGTTTTGGTCATTCGTTTTCTGATCGGTTTAGGTGAGTTGGACTTTGTCCGGATGGTTTCAGATGTTAGTAGAGTCATTATCGTCCTCCTGACCGATAGATGAAGCAAGGATCATGCCAGATACAAGTTGCTAGAGTAAAATGGGTATGATCACTCGGTTTGAAGAAAATTATCGTTCTTTTGAAACAGAAATTGTAAGTTCAAAGTAAAACCGTGACATTTTGTGTCAATCTGTGGCATCTTCGCCATATGTACTAGTTTCCAGGCGTAAACTACGGCAAGACCGGAGTTGTCAGGATTTGGTTTAATCGATTTCCAACAGAAATTTCCTGGATATCCCACCGATATATGAGATACTAATATCTGGACGATTCGGATTGAAAGGAGACTGCCATGAAAGTATTAATTTTGACCGGGGGACCCGGGAAAAAACTTGAACCATTAACAGAAACACGCCCGAAACCGATGATTGAGATCTGCGGTGAACCGCTGTTAAAGCGGTTAATGCGATTTTTGCAGGAAATCGGATTGAATCAGGCGGATGTTGTTCTCGGACACCAGGGGGATAAGGTCAGGCGGTATTTTGAAGGAATCGAATCACATAAAGCCTCAACCCGGTATATTGAGCAAAAGAATCCATCCGGTATTGGCCAGGCTATTCTACATGCCCGGGAGCGAATCTCACCTTCAGACTTCTTTATGCTTATATATGGTGATATTTTATTTTCCAAAAATATGCTGGCAAGCCTTCTAAATTCCTTCCGTTCACTTCGTAAACCGGTTGCTTCAGTGTGTTTAACCCGGGATTCACGGGATTTTGGTAACATTTACATGAATGAAGAGATGCGGATTACGGAAATTATCGAAAAACCGGAACGGCATGATATGGGAAATTATGTCCTGGCCGGAGCATTTATTCTTCCGGGAACCATTATTCAGCATCTCGAATCATGCAACGGCAATCTCATTGAAGCATTTCGATTTCTTTCTGACAGCGAAGGAATTTTTGCATCGATTTGGGAAGGTTGCTGGGTAGATCTGGGATATCCCTGGGATATTCTATCCGCTAACCAGATTGTGATGAATGAATGGTATGAATCCCGAATCGCTGCTGATCTCGTTCTGGAACCCGGCGCTCAGATTCGAGGACCGGTTGTCATTGAACCTGGCGTGGTGGTAAAGGCCGGTGCCAACATTATTGGACCCTGTTTTATCGGTGCAAACAGTTTTATCGGACATAGCGCTCTCGTTCGTAATTACACATCCATCGGCGCCGATTCCATTGTGGGATTCGGAGTGGAAATGAAAAACGCTGTTCTATTCAATCAGACTGAAACAGGTCGCCTGTCTTTTATCGGCGATTCTATTATTGGTGAAAACGTCAACATCGGATCCGGCACTGTTATGGTAAACATCAATCTGGATCAGAGCCCTGTGGAAGTGGATATCTGCGGTGAGAGTATTAATTCCGGGCTGATCAAACTGGGTTCTTTCGTCGGTGATAATACTTGGATTGGCGCTGGTCATACTTTGCTGCCGGGTACAAAAATTTCGTCCGGTCGGAGCATTCCCCATTACGGCACCTTTCCTAATAATATTGAAGGAAACAAATAATGTGCGGTATCACTGGGATAGCCGGCAATTCCAACGTCTCATCCCGGCTCTACCGATCGCTGTTGAATCTTGAGTATCGTGGTTATGACTCATGCGGAATCGCGGTGGTTGCCAACGGTGATATCCATCTGAAAAAGGATAAAGGTCCTGTCCAGGATGTGGGTAGCCGGTATAATTTTAAGGATATGGACGGAGTGACAGGCATCGGACATACACGCTGGGCAACCACAGGCATTCCAAACCGGCAAAATGCCCATCCCCATCTCAACCACAGCAAGGATTTCGCTCTCGTTCACAACGGGATCATCAGTAACTATCGTAAACTCAAAACGGACCTGGAAGGAGAAGGTATCAAATTCCATTCTGATACCGACACTGAAATCATTGTCAATCTCATCGCAAGCTTCTATTACCGTCTTGGTGATCTGGAACTGGCGATGCGAAAAACTTGTGAACGTCTGGAAGGCACCTACGCTTTCGTATTTATCACAACTCATGATCCGGACACGCTGTATGCAGCACGGAATGAAAGTCCACTTATGGTGGGATTGGGGGATGGTGAGAATTATATCGGTTCAGACCACACTGCCATCATGGAGTATACCCGTCGGGTAATCGCTCTCTTTGACGGTGAATATGTGATCGTTCACAGGAACACTGTCGTCGTCAAAAAGATTGCAACCGGTGAATCCGTTGAACCGGAGGTGAATTGGCTGGACTGGGACCCGGAACTGAGTAAGAAAGGGGGTTTCCCGCATTACATGTTGAAGGAGATCCATGAACAGCCAGGTACCGTTGAAACAATCCTGAAAATTGAATCCGAGATGATCCATGAATTGGTACACGCGATTCAGAGTGCTTCCCGTGTTTATCTTCTTGGTGTTGGCACAACATACTACGTTGCACTGATCGCTCAATACTATTTTTCACGACTTGCCGGCAGAGACCTCAGAGCAATCTCTGCCGACGAATTCAAATATCTGGCAGAGGTTGACTCAAAAACGTTGGTTATTGCTTTCTCTCAGTCCGGTGAAACATACGATACCCTTCACGCGATTCGGTATGCCCGGGGAAAGGGTGCACGGACCGCTGCAATTATCAATGTCATCGGTTCCACCATGGTGAGGGAGGTAGACATCCCCATTATGCAATGTTCAGGACCTGAAATATGTGTGCTTTCCACCAAAGCAGCCATGGCCCAGACCGTTCTCTCCATAAGGGTGGCTCTGGAACTCGGTCTTAAACTCGCAGCCATGAACAGTGAAACATATAACCGGCGTGCCAAGGCATTATCCGGGCTTCCAGACAGGATTCGGAATATAATCAATGAGCGAAAAGGTTTTATCAATACCATTGCCCGGAATCATGCTTCAATCCGGAATTGGTTGTTTATTGGAAGAGGCATTTATTGCGGCATCGCCATGGAAGCAGCATTAAAAATGAAGGAAGTCACCTATCAGCATGCGGAAGGAATACCCGGCGGATTCATGAAACATGGCACCATTGCCTTGATTGAGGATGGTTTCGGATCCATTTTCTTCATGCCGACGGAATCCGAAAAGGATCTTTACGATCACACCATGGCCAATGTGGAAGAAATCAAAGCCCGAAAGGGATTTGTGGTGGGACTCGGTTTCGGAAAAATGTCCGATGTCTTTGATGAGAGTCTGGGACTTCCGGAATGTGATCCGATTATAGCACCGTTACTGCTGCTCGTTGTCGGACAGCTTTTTGCCTATTACTCGGCAGTGGCTTTAAAACGAAATGTAGACCGGCCACGATCGCTGGCAAAATCAGTAACGGTCGCTTAACTCCGGTACATTTCCTCAATCCGGGATGCATAATTATCCAGGATTTCGCGGCGTTTGATTTTCATAGTCGGCGTCAGTTCTCCAGATTCAACTGACCACGCTTCCTCCAGCAGGATGAACTTCTTTACCTGCTCATATTTAGGCAGAGTAGAAATAACTGCGGTTATTTCCTGGTGGATAAAATCTATACATGCCTGGTTCTTAACCAGTTCCGTGATAGACAGATCGCCAAGATTATTCTGTTTAGCCCAGGCGTTCAGTTGGTCAAAATCAGGAACGATCAAAGCACTCACAAAATTACGTTTTTCACCGATGAGCATGGCCTGACTGACCACGGGACAATGTTTTATTAGATTTTCAATGGGTTGAGGTGCAACATTCTTCCCACCGGAAGTTACCAGAATTTCCTTTTTACGGTCGGTTATCCATAGATATCCATCATCATCAACTTTCCCGATATCGCCGGTTTTAAACCAGCCATCATCCGTAAATGTCTCCCGGGTGGCTTCAGGATTCTTATAGTATCCTGCCATGACATTGGGACCCTTCACAAGAATCTCACCATCATCACTGATTTTTATTTCAACACCTGGCAAAACGCGGCCAACAGATCCGATACGGTATTCCGATACGGTATTGATATTTGTAACCGGCGAGGTTTCCGTCAGACCATATCCTTCCCGGACCTGGAGACCAATTGCGATGAAAAATTCATTTATTCGGGGATTAAGAGGCGCTCCGCCGGAAATAATGTATTCGATCCTGCCACCGAATTTTTCATGCACTTTTTTGTGAACAAGGGCAAATGCAACCCGGTTGAGTTGTTCCAGAAAAAAGCCCGGGGAACCCTCACGTTTAGCCCTCTGATACTTGCTTCCGGTTCTCACAGCCCAATTAAACAAACTCTTTTTGATGCCGGAACTCTCCTGCACCTGATTCATGATTTTCGCATGGATTTTTTCAAAAAGCCGGGGAACCGCCACAAAAATCGTGGGCCGGACAGTGAGGAAGTCCAGCGCAACCGTCTCAAGACTTTCGACAAAAGCATACCGGGAACCGACCAGCGTGAAACAGGTGATGTATCCTCCCAGACGTTCCAGGACATGGGAGAGAGGCAGGATAGAAAGCACGATATCGTCTTCAGTAATCTTAAACCGAGTCAAAACACTTTCCGCATTGGACAGAAAATTCCCATGACTTAGCATGACGCCTTTGGGTCTGCCTGTTGTTCCCGACGTATAAACAATACTTGCAAGGTCATCACGCTTCACATCACCGGCGCGTTTCAGAACCCCATCCTGGTTTTTATCCAGTAAAGCTTTTCCCCGTTTGAGAATTTCTGAGAAAGAAAACAATTTTTCATCCATCTCAATTCCCATGGGATTGAATGCGGCAATGAATTGTATCTCCGGGAGATCATCCAGTAACGGCTGCAATTTAGCGTATTGATCCCTGTCCTCAATTAAAATACCCCGAGCCCCTGATTGATCCAGAATATATCGGATCTGATCCTCCATGAGAGTAGGATATATGGGCACAGAAACACATCCTTGAGACATCAGACCCACATCAGAAATGATCCATTCCGGCCGGTTGTTGGAGATTATAGCAATGCGATCCCCTGCTTTAACTCCGGTATCCTGCAAAAATGCCGCAAGGGACAGCACACGCGATCGGCATTCAGTAAAACTGATATTTTTCCACTGATTACCGTCTTTATACAGAAGTGCCTGCCGACTAGTATTTCTGGCTGCTGTCTCCATGAATGCATGAACAAGTGATTGGTAGCGCTTTGTTGTCATAATCCATCCTCTGATAAATAATCATTGAGGGAATCATAAAACCCCCTCAATGATAACAATCGGATTAAGTAGTGACTTTACGATTAAAAGCTATAAGTAAACTGAAGTCCAAACAGATGTGCAAAGATTTCGTACTGGCCATTTGCGTAATAAATATTAGTCGTTGTTTCACGATCATCAAAAAATAGTGCCATGTAAGATGCATCAATCTTCAGACTCCCAATTTTATAACCGGCACCAATCTGGACTGACTGCCGATCAGAATCCGGAAGAATTGGATCCAGGGTTTTATCCGGAACAGGGGTCTCATCATAGAGATAACCGGCATAAATCGAAAGTGCATCTGTTGCGTTGTAACGCATACCCAGGCGATAGCTGAATACATCGTCCCAATCTTTGAGCTGGGACGTATCTTCCACAACAGGCTCCCCGGTAGCGGGATGGGTTGTTTCCTGCGAAAAATCAATATCCAGAGAATCGTAGGAACTCCAACCCATCCAGTTCAGATCGAATTCCACAGAGAACGCTTCAGTGGCAAAATATGCCAGACCCAGAGATGCGGAAGCTGGCATGGTGATTGTTGTACTGCCATCCTGGTCCGGGAAAAGCGGTTCCAAACCCATGCCACCGGGAACATCGAAATCGGCGGTGCCTTCAAATCCACAATCTACCTCGCTGCGATATGTCAGACCGGCACGAAATTGACCGAAATCACCATGCAGCCCGAGGTTAAATCCGAAATCACCGGACCCGTTGTCCGCATCGAGTTTCATCTCACCATTATTGGGATCATTGGGTTCTGTAATACCCAGTTCACGGCTGTATTCCACTGAAGCCAACACATAATAAATACCAGCTGCCACAGAGAAATTATCATTAATTTTAAATGCTGCAACGGGATTCATGTATTTCGTCTGCAGATCAACTTTTTTCACAAGCTCAACGTACGGAAAATCATCATTATTTGACCAGTCTGTGCCCAGACCATAATGCACACCAAAACCGAAGCCCAGAGACAGATTATCCATCAACTTGTGGGTGACATAAAAAGTCGGGGGCAGAAATACCTGGTCATCGGTTTCCCACTCCTGTTCACTCCACTCCTGTGTGTAGGGATTATACGCATGCATTTCCGCTGACGGTTTAATCAGCGTTACACCCAGCGAAATCTGTGTACCTTCCAACTGAGTAATACCCGCCGGATTGTAGAAAACTGCTGTTGGATCGTCGGCATGAGCAGTGAAAGCACCTGCCATTCCCGTAGCAGCCGCACCCTGTTCAAATATACTGAATCCAGCACCCCAAGCCGGAGTACTGATCAGGCATAAAAGTAACCCCATAAATACTAATGATCTAAATTTCATTCCAACCTCCTCTATCGCCACAGCCCCCGCGCGAAAACAGTGACGAAATGATTGACTAAAGATATAGGGCCCCGGGCAAACTGTCAACTTTCTTTCATTTGCATGATGCCATTAAAAGGGGTATTCTTAGAGAAATTCCGAAACCACTGGAGAAAATGATTTATGAAAAGTAATTTTTTTCGTCGAAAAAAGAGCCTGATCGATCGTAAACTTCAGTTAAGCGTTGCGATGATGACGTTCGGTTATCTAATACTGTACACTTTCTTCCTGCTGCTGATGTTTGGTTTCCCCATCTGGATGATCCTTCATATCACAGATGGTGGGGAAATGGAGCGAATGGCTGCGGTAGGCAAGTTTATCGTCGAAGACCATTTGTTCTGGGCACTTCTAACTATCTTTGTTGTGGTAGTCTCTCTCCATTCGATTACAGTTTCTAAAAAAATTGCCGGACCCATCTTTGTGATTCGACGACATTTGAAGCGAGCCCGGGGAGGAGAACTCAGCCGGTTGAGTTTCCGCGGATCTGATCATTTTCATGACATTAAAGATCTCCTCAATGACCATTTTGATCAATTGGCAGATTCCTCTACAAATATCCGTGTCCGCACGGAAAATCTCAACAATCAGTTTTTGGCTCTGAAAACAGCTCTTGGGAACAACATCTCAGGAAACACCGAAGCAGAAAAACTACTGAGAAACATTTCGGAGGAACTCAAGCTTCTGGAAGATAATTCCAATAACAATTGTTGGAGCTATTCAGACTAGCCTGGTTATTTCCTGATGAGGTCTGGCACCGACTAGACGGGTTCGGTGTCAATGCCGAATTTCCTTTCCACTTCTTCATAATAATCGATGATCTGACGGACATACTTCCGTTTATCGATGTAAGCGCCTGGGAAAAAACTCCGTTTAAATCCATAGATCACCATATTTTTCAGACGTCTTGGTGAAATATCGAAGTGTTCCAGTGCCAGTGCAATTTCCTTGGACAGAGTGGTATTTGATACGGTCCGATTGTCAGTACAGAGGGTGATACTCAATTCATTATCAATGAATTTTTTCAGGGAATGCGTTGCCCATCCCTTCAGGTTGGGCATGGTCTGTCGGTTGCTGGTAAGGCAGACTTCGATAGTGATCCGGCGATCACATATGTAATTAGCCAGGGAACAGACATATTTTTCCCTGTTCGTGATGGTTTTATCCTGGATGAGATCAGTTGAATACAGATGGTAACCGTGACCAATTCTGTCGGCATAGAGATCGGTGATGGCTTGATTTATACTCTCCGGTCCATAAGCCTCACCGGCATGAACCGTTTTCTTGAGGAAATGCTGGTGAGCAAACTGAAAAGCCGAAACATGATCTTCTGCCGGATAACCCGCTTCCTGCCCGGCCAGGTCGAATCCTACAATCGGAATCCCCAGTCTGTCCCGGACATCCACCACCGAAAATGCCAGTTCCTGGGAGGCAATATCTCTGATCCGCTCAGCCGGTGTAAACCGGTGCACTTCTGAAAACAATCTAAAAAATTCAGAAAATTGCGGATTAAACATCCGCATGGCACAGCAGATGATACCGTAATGAAAGGGTGGTTCCTTCCCGGATTTAACACTCGACTTTGCATTAAAACTGCGCCCGAAACGCTCCAATCCACGACCCACGGCAGACAATATTTGCTCGATAGACATTTTTGATGAGATATGAAGCTGAGGGGCAAACCTTACTTCCAGATACCGAATGCCTTCCTCGCAACAATCTTCCGCCAGTTCATAGGAAATGCGTTCCAACGATTCTTCATCCTGCATAACAGCGGTTGTGTATGCAAACCCGGTGAGATATTCGTTGAGATCCTTGTATTGATCTTTAAAAACAAGTTCCTGCAGACCGCCCTCCGTGTAAGAAGGCAGTACTATCTTTTGGGATTTGGCAAGATCAATCAGGGTATTAATCCTGAGAGAACCATCCAAATGGACGTGTAACTCAGATTTTGGGATCGCTTTGATGAATTCAGGTGTTACTTTCATTAGACGTTTTCTCCTGACCGAGGTTGATTATAAAGAGATCTGTCAGGATTGTCACGATTGTACTGGAATCTGTAAGCAGATCTCTAGTATTGTACTTAACTTCAGCCCGGCACCGGGTTACAACTATTCAGGTCTGATCTCCGGAGGGTCCAGCAATGAATTTAAAAACTGCAATGTTTACTCTTTTTGTTATTCTACCGGTAATTTGCCTGTTGATAAGTCCGGTTTCCGCCCGGAAATTCGATCCCTGGTTTATCGCTTTTGAAACCGGGTTGACCAAACCCACGGAAGATTTCAACCGGACTATTGATGACGATACCGTTTACGGACTCAATGTTGAATACCTGAGTTTACCTTACCTGGGCGTCCGGGTCGCCTACAAACACCATGAGTTCGAATACGATTTTCATGAAGCCAAATCCACTTTGGAGATAGATTCTCTATCAATTTCAGCCCTTGCCAGTTATTCCTTTCCAAGATGGGTTCGATTATTTGCCATGATCGGTCCCACCTATTATTCCGCAGATGGCCAGGAGGGACTCAATTGGGGTGATGATGAAAAAGATATTGGCTGGTCGGGAGGCGGTGGGTTTGAATTCTACCCCATCAAGAATTGGGGGATCCGGTTTCAGTCCATCTATAACTCAGCTGAAATTGGTGACCGTACACCTCGCGCCAGCTGGGTTGACACCACTATTGGCCTGACGTTCAGATTCTGATTTTCCAGAAAGGATTCCACGCCATGGCCCGGTCTGACGCTGTCATTCACACGCTTAATCGCGATGCTTTTTTCCAGATGATGCCGGAAAATTCCGTCGCGGTAATATTTGCGAAGAAGCCCATGCTCCGAAGTGGTGATACGGAATATCCGTACTGTCAGGATAAGAATTTTTATTACTTAACCGGGTACAATCATAAAGGCGCAATTCTACTCCTCATCCGACATTCCGGAAAACGTACAACCCACCTCTTTATACCCGAGTTGACAGCCACTCAGATTCACTGGTTCGGAAATCTTCCCGATAAAACAGAAGCAAAAGCCATCACCGGGATCGAATTGTGCAAATCTTTAACAGATTTCCCGGGGTTTGTGTCGCGAATTTTAAAAGGTGCTGAGTTTTTACTGGCTGATTATCCTCTTCTTGGTCCCAATGAGTTTCTCAGTGACACACATCAGTTCATAAAAGAGACATTAAATCGTCATCCTCATTTACAGGTCCGAAGCATTACACCCGTTATGACAACACTCCGACTGGTAAAACACGCCTGGGAAATCGACCGGATCCGCCAGGCCATTCAAATCACATACAAAGGATTGGAGGCAGTCCTTATTCACGCCAGATCCGGTATCTTCGAGTATGAACTGGAGGCACATTACAATTTCCAACTGCATGTAAACCGGAGTTGCCCGGCATTTACCAGTATTTTTGCCAGCGGAAAGAACGCAACCGTTCTCCATTATTCAGATAATAATCACCCGTTAAAACCGGGAGCACTTATGCTCCTTGATTTTGGTGCCGAGTATCAGCATTATTCCGCCGATATCAGCCGAACATTTCCCGTGGACGGTAAATTCACATCGGAACAGGCTGAGCTGTATGATCTGGTTCTTGATGCTAATATTTCAACTATTAGTAAAGCCGCTCCGGGGATGACTCTGAATGAGTTGAACAATCACACCAAGAAGGTGTTGAGCCGCGGACTGTTGGATCTGAAATTGATCCGTTCAGAATCAGAAATTTCAAATTATTTCACTCATGGCGTCAGTCACATGCTCGGGCTGGACACACACGATCTCAGTGGCGATCCTGATCTAAAACTGAAACCCGGTATGGTCATCACCGTCGAGCCAGGTTTGTATTTTCCCGAAAAGGCGGTGGGAATCCGTATTGAGGATGACATTCTGATTACTGAGAACGGCTCTGAAAACCTCTCAGATATGATCCCAAAAACTCGGGAGTCCATCGAACAGATGATGCAGGGCTAGATCC
>SWBY01009883.1_pt1 | contig 27712 bp, 27 predicted proteins | sample 4693071 | NCBI WGS metagenome assembly SWBY01 (sample SAMN10267273, study PRJNA491770) | bioreactor metagenome | isolation source: DHS bioreactor inoculated with marine methane seep sediment | place: Japan: Omine Ridge, Nankai Trough | collected 2006-05-06 | reverse complement strand
ATAGTATTGCTGGTATAGTATTGCTGGTATAGTATTGCTGGTATAGTGTTTGTATAGCTTTTGTAGGGGGATAACTACGAATTGCTTTGAAGTTAAAATAAATATTATATGTTATGTGCTCTAATGTAAATTATGAGGTAACTCTCAAAAATTACTAATCACAATAAGAGGAATAAAATATGAACGATAAAATAATGAAAAAAATATATGCATCACTGCTGGGCCTGGCGATCCTGGTAATAGTTGCCGGCACAGCATCTGCATATTTCGTATACTCATCTTCAACCGGTACTGTGAGTACCGCCGGTGGGGATGAGATACAGATAAACACCATCAATATAGCTGGCACTGGAACTGTGACTGTCTCCCCTGATAAAGCTGTAGTGTATCTGGGCGTGCAAACAGAGTCTGCCGATGCCACTACCGCCCAGCAGGAAAATGCAGAGAAGATGGATAGGATAATCGCTGCCCTGAAAGATGCCGGGATAGCAGAGGATGATATGGAAACCTCGGGATACTCAATGTACCCGATGAGAAGTTATGAAGCACTGAGAAGTTATGAAGCAGAAGAACCCACGATAACCGGTTATGTGGTATCGAACCGCCTGATGGTTACAGTGACTGATGTTGACAAAGTAGGCGACATTATCGATACAGCAGTAAATGCAGGTGCCAATGAGGTACAGAGTGTCAGTTTCACACTATCTGATGATTCAATGCAGGATGCCAGGGCACAGGCACTGGAGAATGCAGTAGAAGCCGCCAGGTCAGATGTCGATACCCTTGCCGGAATACTGGACGTGACAATTCTGAGTCCTGTGGAAGTAACAACCAGCGGCGGTAGTGTCGTGACACCATATCCGGTACCTTATGCGGCTGTAGAAGAGGCTGGGTATGAAATGAGAAAAAGCACTTCTATACTGCCCGGTGATATAAGCGTCACAGCTTATGTGCAGATGGTATACCAATATGCTTAGATGGAAAGGCTATACATCGTGAAGCGTTTCATTTCAAAGTCAGGGCATGTACCTCTCCATAGAGGTCCCTGCCCTTTACATCCACTCCCACAATCAGCGGCCCGAAATTCTCAACCTCCAGCACCCACACAGCCTCCGGCATCCCCAGATCCAACCAGTGCACGTCCCTGACATCCTTTATCATATCCACAGCCAGGGCCGCACACCCACCCGTATATGCCAGGTACACGCACCTGTCCTCCAAGACCGGTGCAATGTTTTTCATACCACCCTTACCAATGATGGCCCTGACATTGTAATTATCAAGCACCTGGGGCGTCATCTCCGTCATCCTGGCACTGGTAGTGGGTCCTGCTGCAACTGTCCTCCACCCGCCGTTGTTCTTCTGCATCAACGGCCCGCAGTGATAAAGGACAGCACCTTCCAGGTCAAATGGCAGCGGCTTACCCTCGTCAGTCAGTTCCAGGATCCGCAAGTGTGCTTCATCCCTTGCCGTATAGATAGTGCCTGATAGGTAAACTATGTTCCCTGCTTGTAATTCCACAATATCATCCCTGCCAAGGGGTATAGTCAGGTGATGGGGCACGTCCTGCCCGGTCATATGCTGTTTGGCCAGTTGGTGCTTATTCATGTGCTGTTCGGCCAGGTGATGCTTATTCATGTGCTGTTCAGTCAGGTGATGCTTATTCGTGTGCTGTTCGGTTAAGTGATGCATGGTCTTGTACTGTTCACTCAGGTGAGTCAGGTCATGTCCTGCATCCAGGGTCACTGATGCATGCCGGTTGGCCCAGCACTGGATATTCACGGCCACAGGTAGCGATGCTGTATGGCAGTGAGCTTTCTCCACATGCACAGCCAGTGCAGTGGTCCTGCCGCCCAGTCCCATGGGACCGATACCAAGTGAATTGATTACTTCCAGCAGTTCCTGTTCATACTCATCCATATCTCCCAGGTTTCGCAGTAACGAGCGCTTTGCCAGCCTTGCAGACTTGTCAAAACTGCCGCCAATACCAACACCCACTATGATGGGGGGGCATGGCATACCCCCGGCCTTTTGCACAGTCTCGACAACGAAATCCTTGACACTACCTACCTGTGATGGCTTTAACATCCTGAAAGCACTCATATTCTCTGAGCCCGCTCCTTTCGGGGCCACTGTGATTGTGATAGCTTTGCCGTCCTTAAAAGAATAATTGATATCAGGCAGTCCATCCCCGGTATTGTCACCTGAGTTTAGCCTGGTCAGGGGCTCCACTGCATTGGGACGCAAGGGCACGCTATTTGTCGCCTGCTTCACACCCTGCCGGATGGCCCGGTCCAGGTCTAAAACAATGCAGGCGTCCCTGCCAATCTCGACAAAGAACACCAGGATTCCAGTATCCTGGCACATTGGGATGCCCCTCTCATCTGCAATAGAAATGTTCTCCAGGATAGCATCGAGCTGGGCCGTGGCAGTTTTATCGGTTTCTGTATCCCTGGCAACAACCAGCCCCTCCACTACATCAGGAGGCAGTCTGGTCTGTGCCTGCCTGATTATCTCTTCTACAGCATCTGCCACTAGCTGGCTTTTCAATGCATTCATAGGTCCAGTGTTGAAATGGCTTCTTTCATAGCCTCTGCCGAGTGGGCCAGCATCTCCTGTTCAGGTTCAGTAAGGTCTAATTCTATTACCGCTTCCACACCCATTCGTCCCAGTTTCACAGGCACGCCCAGGTATATTTCCTCATGGCCGTACTGCCCGTACATATAGGCTGCGACAGGCAGGATGCGTTTCTGGTCCCGCACAATGGATTCCACCATTGAAGTGATAGCTGCAGAGGGCGCATAGAATGCACTGCCGGTCTTTAATAGTTCCACGATATCGGCACCACCGTTGATGGTACGCTGCACCAGCCTGTCAATGGCAGCTTCGTCCATGAGTTCAGTGATGGGTATACCTGACACTGTAGTGTGCCTGGGCAGCGGTACCATTAAGTCCCCGTGTCCGCCAAGTACCATGGCATCAACGTTTTTGACAGAACAGCCCAGTTCCATAGCCACAAAGGTGGCGAACCTGGCAGAGTCCAGTACCCCGCTCATGCCGATCACTCTCCCGGGGTGGAAACCCGTCTTCATGAGGGCTACATAGGTCATTATATCAAGAGGATTGGTTACTACAATAACAATGGAGTCGGGTGCATATTTATTGATGTTCTCGCTGACCTCGCTTACTATATTACTGTTGGTCTTTACAAGGTCGTCCCTGCTCATCCCCGGCTTTCTGGCAATTCCGGCTGTTATTACAACAATGTCGGAATCCTGCATGTCCTTGTAATCATTGGTTCCTACCACATTCACATCAAAACCAACAATTGGTGCTGATTCCATCAGGTCCAGTGCATTACCCTGGGGCATGCCCTCGATAATGTCTATCATCACTACATCGCCCAGTTCCTTCTCTGCGATACGCTGGACTGTGGTGGCGCCCACAAACCCGGCACCTACGACTGTAATTTTTGTCAATTTAAATCCTCCTGATCGAAAATAATATTATAACGATTTTTTATATCCTATATAGTCTATAAAGTTTATAGGTTTTGATGCTGCTGATGTTTATCTGCTGCCATCAACAAAAACAGCCGTGTACTGCCGGATATTGAATCAATTTATATTTTTTGCAATTTACTGTGCTGCACCATTTCCCTGGCATGCGTGGCCACTTCGTTTGGGTTTGGTGTAACTCTTGCAGCTCCGCTAAGCACTGATGCCTCAGCCACTGCCGCTGCAATAACGGGTACTACTCGTTTATCAAGCGGTCCGGGCAGGATGTGCTTATCATCCAGTTCTTCATCTTCAATGATACCTGCCAAGGCCCTGGCGGCAGCCATCTTCATTTCGATATTGATATCTGTGGCCCTTGTATCCAGCGCACCCCTGAAAATGCCAGGGAATCCCAGCACGTTGTTCACCTGGTTGGGATAATCGGAGCGGCCTGTGGCCACCACCCTGGCACCGGCATCCCCTGCATCCTCTGGCATGATCTCCGGAACCGGGTTTGCCATTGCGAACACGATGGGGTCAGAGGCCATGCTGCGCACCATATCCTTAGAAACAATTCCACCTACAGATACACCGATGAACACGTCGGCTCCTTGCATAGCTATTTCCAGCCCACCCATCAAACCCCTGATATTGGTCAGGCCAGCAAGCATGAACTTCATGGAGTTCATACCTTCCCTGCGTGACTGGCCGAGTATGCCCCGGCTGTCACATATCACCAGGTCACGTACACCTGCTCGTATAAGAGTAAGCGCGATTGCAGCACCTGCTGCACCGGCTCCATTAATTACTACTTTGATATTATTGATATCCTTACCCACAATTTTCAGTGCATTGATCAGTCCGGCATAGACCACAACCGCAGTGCCGTGCTGGTCGTCATGGAACACTGGTATATCCAGTTCCTGCCGCAGCTTCTCTTCGATCTCGAAACAACGGGGTGCACTAATATCCTCCAGGTTGATGCCGCCAAAGGTTGGAGCTATGTACTTTACGGTCTTTATGATCTCTTCGGTATCTTTCGTGTCCAGGCATATTGGAAAAGCATCAATGCCACCCAGTTGTTTGAACAAAATAGACTTTCCCTCCATCACAGGCATGGCGGCTGCAGCCCCGATGTCTCCCAGCCCCAGTACAGCAGAGCCGTCTGTTACCACTGCAACAAAATTGCCTTTACTGGTATATTTATAAACCGTATCCGGGTCTGCACGGATGACCCTACAGGGTTCAGCTACGCCTGGAGTATAATCGATGCTCAGGTCATGCACATCGTCCAGTGACACTTTACTGGCTACTTCAAGTACACCGCGATGCAGTTCGTGTACTTTTAAAGACTCCTCATATATCGGATCATTATTGTCCATAGCTTATCCTCTTTCTTTTATTCTGTTATCTATTTTTTTATTGCATCTTCAACTGCCTGCTTGTGCAACTCTGCCGAAAGGTGTATCCCACCCATTGTGCCCCTGACAGCCCGGCAGGGGTACTGCTGCACCAGCAACCCGGCCCAGGCGGGTGCTTCTGAGACCGGGACGCCTTTTAAATGTTCTGCCATCCACCATGTTGAACCGCAGGGAGCACCGCATATCACCTTTACATCGCTAATTTTCCCGTCCCCCACCTGCACTTCCAACCTGGGGCGCCCCAGCACGGATGCAAATTCGTTGATGGTGGGACCATTAGAGTCGGTATCACCACCTATCACACAGCAGATATCCTCTACCAGTATCTTGGTGCCGTACTGTGCAGAAATCTTCTTCATTTCTTCCGGGTCACCTGCCCTGGCCCAGCCTCCTGGTATGATTATGGCCTTTGCTCCAGCACTGGCTGCACGTTTGACGATTTCGGGTGTGATGTCGGGATTTAAGCTGTAGGTGATGAGAAGGTCTGAGGACAGGACGCTGTGGTCAAGGCCAAGGTTGTCCACGAAGGGTGCGGGTTCGTCGATGAAGTCGGGCAGGGTGGGGGGTATGTCTGCGGATGAGACTGTGAATTCTGTGTGGTGGGTGATATTGTCCAGCATCCGCCTGCCGTACTTGCCGCGGGTAATGACTCCGATTGAGAGCATAGGGGTATATTGGGGTGTAGGAGGGATAAGGGTTTGGAGGCATGGTCAATTGAAGTGAAAAATACAAAGTTACACAGAATTAAACAGATTTTCACGATAAAAAAATGGCTTCACTTGAAATTTTAAGTCACTACCTCGGACTCCGCTTCGCTCAAGTCTGAGGCATCATGGGATTAGAGGTCGGGTGCCTGTGAATAGATATGCGGGGATATTCACCAAAGCTGATTCAGAATTGTGATATAATTAACCTATGGTGACTTAAAACAATGACAAGCATTATTATGATTAAAGCTAATTAAAAAGTATGAATCAATTAATTACAATATATGATATATATCAGGAGTTAAAAACAATAGAGCAAAACATGGTAACCCATGAAGATTTAGATGCATTAATTGACACTGTTGAGATTATCAGTAATCCAAAAACCATGGAAGGTATTCATAAAAGTGATATGGACATTAAAGAAGGACGAGTTAAAGAAATATCTTCAGTAGATGACCTCATTAGCGAGTTGTGAAATATGACATGGGTGGTTATGAGAACAGATACATTTCTCGAATCCCTTAAGACTATAAAAAAGAATAAAGATGTTCTTGCAGAATTTGATAAGAAGTTAATTAGGTTGAGTGAAAATCCATTACACGTTGGTGGTTGGCTTTCTGGGGAATTACATGGCAAAAAATCAACAAGAATTGCTAAAAGATATCGTCTAATTTTTACACCAGATGAAATGGAAAGAATAGTTTATCTTAATTGGATAGATCATCGAGAGCATGTGTATTAGTATATATTGTTTTAATAAACTCCAAAATTACCAGAACTATACTCAACCAATCCGACCTCTGACATCAATCCTCGCGATTTAAAAGTCACCTATACCCCGGACTTAAGTCCAGGGCCTGTTTATAATACTCCGCATCACGATTTTCTATTTTGTCCGGCGATATATTTCTCAATAACTTCCCAGCCATGCCCAACACTTCCATGATTGCAGCTTGGTTCCCTTAGACTTTTTTCACACTATTTTTTTTAGTTCAGGGAATTCCTGCCGCAATATTCTACTGGTTCACTATAATGGCGATATATAATCGCCATATTTCTCTTGTGCTGCGATCAATCTCTGCCTTTGCTCCTCCAGCACCTCAAATAATATCTGTGGTGTATCAGCCACTTTAGTCTTGTAGAACTCCTGGATTCGCTCGATCTTAGCAAGATTTTCAGTTATACGCACAGAGAATTGGTTAATATAATTCTCTTTCGGATAGTCTTTAGAAAGCACTTCCCTGAACAGCCCTTTAAGGTCTTCATATTTTGGTATAAACCCGGTAGGCGTTTTTATCGCTTCAACTTCGTGATGTGAACGCAGTTCCATCCATTTAAGCCAGACCGCCTTATCTGCTATATCATTTGTATAATTCCCTTTTGCATCTTTCAGGAAATAATTAACACAGTATATAGAGGGCGGATTATTCAATTTAGCACCGAAATCCAGATGACTTTCGATGTATCTTCCGATAGGAATCGAAAGGAAATCCAGGTTTGACATAGGATTGATCTTCCTGACACCTTCTTTTCCCAGTGTGGCAGCCGTAGTCTCTGATTCCAGTGCGGCGCCCATAGTGACAACACCATGCACCCAATCAAAGGATTCCTCAACAGGTACTTTTGTGTCCGAATCCCGTCCGCCATATATTATCCCACCTACCAGCACACCATCAGGATCACTTAGTTTTGGATCCACATTCCCTAATAGTTTCAGGTCAAGCGTGAACCTGGCATTCGGATGCGAAGGCGACAAAATATTACCATTTTCGTCTTTCTTTCCAGGCGTCCATTCCCCTGAATAATTTAACCCCTTTTCCGGCTCCTTGGCATCTTTACCTATCCAGTGAAGGCCTTTCTCCTCAGTGACCAGCACATTAGAGAATATTACCTCACCCGGGCTGTGGAGCGCCTTCCATATCAATGGATCGTCTACTGAGTTTACGCCCTGTATTATCCCGAACATGCCATTCTCAGGATTGACCGCGTGTATTGCGCCATCCATATTCCTGAGGTAGGCGATATCATCACCGACAATAGACTCTCCGGGCAGCATGGATGTAGATGTCTTACCGCAGAGCGAAGGAAATGCGCCGGTAAAATAAGTTACCCGTTCGGAAGGTCCGACCACACCCATTATGAACATGTGCTCGGTCAGCCAGCCTTCTTTTGAGGCTCTGTTTATCGCAGGACGCATTGCTAACTTCTTAAGCCCAATTGTATTGCCGCCGTACTGCGTATTCAGGCTAAATACTGTCTCGTCTTCAAGATCAATGTAAACCCGGCGTTTATCAATGTTTTTGGAGGTATTCCTTTCGTCCAGCTCTCCTGCTGAATGAACAAATTTTAAAAACCGTGCAGATCGCCCCAGTCTTACGAACTCTTCGTATCCCTGTCTGTACAACAGATCCTCTGAGTGCGCGACATAACCGGAATCGGTAAGTTGAACTGCTGGTATTGAGAATTGTGAATTGAGCGGCCCCAGACAAAAGAATCGCACGAATAAATGCTTCCCCTGCATAACGTCTTTCATGATCGGGTGAATTTCTTTGAGCCCTTCCTCCCTGTCCATCGCATTAATGTTAGGTCCTAACTCAACACCAGGCGGTAAAAGGTACTTGGAATTATCTTTATCTCTTGCCTGGTCGTAATAACCGTCAAAATGGACTGTATGCCCATCTACAGCAAGTTCCTCTTCCTCACCTGCTGTTATTGACTCCTGCCTGACGTACTGTAAATCCTCAGGTGAATCTGTACAGATAAATATTTTATCCGGATTGCAAAGATCAATATATGTAGCAATAAATTGGTGGAGTTTGGGATTATCTATTTTGATAAGTTTCTGGTAATTTTCCTCGCCCAACCTCTCTTGTAATGTATCCATTGTTCCTTTTCCTCCTACTGTTCCACTTTGCTTTTTTTCTACCGTTTTCATCTTCGAAAACCAGTTTAAATAAAAATACATTACTATTAAATATATCGTTATATATCGTTACTTAATTGCGAAACCGGAAGAGAATTGTCTTTATCCTGAATTAGGATACTGATTATATGACATTATAAGACAATAAAATCACTAAAAATATTCAAATTAAACAATAAATGATCCTTGCACCGATTACCAGCAGGATGATGCCAAATACCTTCAAAACAGTTCTTGATTCCATATAATCGGCCATGGTCAGGGAACCAACCTGGGCACCGATAAATGCAGCCACTCCTGCAAATAACATAAATGACACATCAATTGTACCAGTACCAATATGACCCAGCAGTCCAGAGAGTGATGTGAACAGGACGAATACTGCAGAGGTAGCTGATGCTTTTTTTGCTTCGAGTCCCATCATCAGAAATAATGGCACAACAAAAGTACCTCCGCCAAGTCCCAGCAGACCGACTGTAAATCCTATGAGCATTCCGGCTGGTATGCCGATCATTGCTGCCCGTTCGGACGATACCGTTTTACCGGACTCGATTGGCAGTAACATCCTGATACCGGCAATTACCATGATAACCGAGAATATACAAAGGATCAGGTTATCGTCCAGTAACCCTGAAAAATATGCACCAATGGGTGCAAAAAGCACTGATGTTACAATGAATGGCAATGCCATCTGCATGGCAATCATCTTTCTCCTGTGATATGTAAGTGATGCTGAACTTGTGGTTATACAGTTGAGAAAAAGTGCGGTGGGAATGGCAATATCCAGGTCTATTCCCAGCCAATAGAACAGGGGTACATAGATGATCGCTCCACCCAGACCCACTATGGAAAAAATAAAAGCAACAACCAGAACGATCAATATAATAAAAACCAGTTCCATGATTAATGTCCCGTGATCTAGGTTATTGATCAAAAATCCCTAATAATTCTTCAATCTGACTGGCTGTAGTATCCATTTTCATATGTAGCGGGACCAACATGATCTAACTTTCTATCAAAATATTCTTTTTTATTAGCAATTTTTCTAAATTCAGTCCATCTACTCATTTTCTAACTCCATAGGTTTTATTGGATAAATTCATAAAGATTACTTTATTGTAAATATTTTAATTCATAAATTCAGCATCTCCAAACCCTTTATAAGCTGTTTAAAGATTATGCGCACCCGTGGTTCCTATCCTGCTGCTACCGACTGGCCCGAATTCCAGTAGAGCGCTACCGTCCCCCAGCGCAAATACGGTATCTCCCAGCATGGCCATGCTGGCCAGTCCGCCAGCGGCTTCCACTGCTTCAATGGCATCTGCAGCCCCTGGACTGACAAGTCCGGCCTCATAGGCAAAACCCCTTGAAAGAGACATGAAATGCTCAAGCCCTGGCCGTTTGAGCAGTGTCTTCAATGCCTGTTGGCCCAGTATATTGATCCTCCCCATGGTTTTCTCATCATCCAGTACCGATGAGGTTGATATCTCACCCAGGCAGACCCATGACACTTCCATGGCATCTACTGGCACCTTTTTGACCGCACCCACCCCGGGTGCCCCTGCTGCTGTCCTGATAACCAGCCCGCCGGTATACTGTCCTGCCACGTCCCCCATCCCTGTCCGGTTCACCACTTCCGCAGAATGAGCCACGGCGGCCGTCTGTTCCATAGTAAGGCCCTGCCCCTGCTCAGTATTTACTGCCAGGGCAGTTGCCAGCGCAGCCGCACCGCTCACCCCGAAACCATAACCCAGAGGAACATCTGCCGCAAGGTCAACGACCAGCCTGGAATGCCTGATACCTTGCAGTGATTCGATAACATATTCAACAGTGGGCAGGTCTATCTGCTTACCATTTAGTCTTATAAGCGTCCCAGAGCCTGTTATATCGGGTGTACTGGTTGTACCTGTTGAACCCGTTGTACCGGTTGTTACTCTTGCCGTCACTCCTGTTTCAAGACACAGCCCGCAGCCAATCGAGCCGGACTTAACAGGGTCATGGTCGGATATTGCTGCAAAAAAACCAGTGATATGAGCCGGCGCAAATGCCGCTGCAGTCATCCATTTACCTCTGTGAACCTGTCAAGAACAGCCCCTGCAATGACCTGTTTATCCCCTGTTACCGGACCCGTCTCACCACCCGAGCTATCCAGGATATGGACAGTATTATCCCTGGTTCCCATTCCGCCCTTTCCCACATCATTGGCTACTACCATTGAAAGACCATACTTTGCCATTAATTCCTTTGCGCTTGCAATAAGCCCGTCCCTGTCCACATTGGCTTCGGCCTTGAAACCGATAATATCCAGTTCAGGATACTTTTCCCTGACCTTTTGCGTCAGCTTTGGGGCAGGTCGAAGAGTTAGGATGAGTGCTTCCTGGCCCGACTTGATCTTATGATCCACAGGCTCAACAGTATAATCTGAAATTGCCGCAGAACTAATGAAAAGGTCGCAGCCCTTTTTGATCTCATCCAGCACACTGCAGGTCATCTCCTTTGCTGACGCCGCCTCAACTTCGGTTATGCCGTACAGCCCCTTGGGCCCGGGATGCACCAGTGTCACATCCGCACCCCTGCGATATGCCTCCCGAGCCAGTTCCACACCAGTTCGGCCAGATGAGCGGTTGGTAAGCACCCTGATGGCATCGATACGCTCCATTGTCCCGCCGCCTGTGATTACTACCCTCTTACCACCCAGGCTGCCGTCTCCCAGTATTCGCTGCACTTCCATTACTATATCTTCATTAGCTGTTATTTTGGCGGTCTTCTCATCGATGAGCGGGTCCATGAGCCGTACTCCCATGCCTTTTAGTCTCTCGATGTTTTCCCGTACTGCCAGATGATCATACATTGAACCGTGCATTGCAGGTACAACAAGCACAGGTATACCGCTGCCCATGGCTGTGGTGGCGAAGGTAGTAGGCGTGGTATCGTCGATACCAAGTGCCATTTTGCTGATAGTATTGGCAGTACACGGCGCTACCAGCAGCAGGTCGGCAGTACCTTCCTCGCCGCAGTACTCCACATGTTCCACAGCGCCGGTAATCCTTGTTATGACAGGGTGTCCGGTGGCGTAATGCAGTGCATCCGGATGGATTATTCCCTGTGCGGCCTGGCTCATCACCGCCCTGACAGTAGCACCGTGGCGCACAAGTTCCCTTGCCAGTTCGATGGTGCGTACCGCGGCAATGCTGCCCGTGACTGCCAGTACTATAGTCCTGTTCTTTAGGGTGGCGGATGAAGTACCGGTAAGTAGAAGGGTTGGGTGTTTGTTTATAGTCATCACCTGATCTGAGTGGTTGTTCACAGATATCACCTGATTTGTCTGGTTGACTATTCAATGTTTTGATGACAACCTATCAAAGATGGTCAGTCTCACTCATCTGACCCGTTGTCATCCTCCATACCCCGGCAGATCAGAAAACCCCGGGCACGCTCTGTATACCGGTATTCATTGACCTTGTTCCAGAACCGTTTGGAATGGTCGGGATATACCAGGTGTGTCATCTCGTGCATGATCAAATAATCCAGTACCCATTTGGGCATATCTGCCAGCTTGTGGGAGATGCGGATGGTGCCCTTTGCAGGAGTACAGCTTCCACTTCTGGTATTTTGGTTCGTTACGTACCTGATGGAATTTACACTAAGCTGGCCATCGAAATAGTTGTTATTGAAATCATTGAATCGCTTTTGAAGATATTGGTCATCATTGAGTTCTTTTCTTAAGCTTTTTTTCTCTACCTTTGCTTTTATTTTTTCTATCCACTGCGCCTCTTCCTGTTTGCTCAATCCGGCGGGCAGATAGATTTTTAGTTTATTTCCATCCTGTCTTGCCTGGATAGTTTTCTTACGCCGGGCGCTTCGGATTATTTCAACGGTAGGCTCTTTGTCAGTCATGGTAATGGCCAGATATTTTTATACTTTTTGAACTTACCCAAAAATAACCAGGAACAGCCATCAGGAATAAAAAATATATTATCCTGCATTTTTAACAGATCCTTTGTTACTACAATCCCGTATTTCGGGTTAAACTGTTCCATAAATCTTATAATACCTTTTAATTCCTTCAATGCCACTTCATTTTTTAATTTTACTTCAATGGGAATATTCCCATGGATGAAATCAACTTCATACTTATATTTCCAATAAAATAACCTGGTGTTAAGTACATATTTGATGTTATAACAACAATATAATTAATTATTTTTCCGCCATAACAGCAATAATGTTCATGTTACTGAATATCTGTTTGTAAAATTTACCTGACTTTAAATCCTTTTTATTCAACCATATGAATAATATTTATAACCGAACAATTTCGAAGAGTATATGTAGGCATTAGTAAAATCAGTTACCTTGTAGGGATATATATGGAATTAAATGGTATAGAAATCGAAGATACTTTTGCAGAAGCTTTTCCGATAAAGATTGCAAGGGTATTGATAACAGGAGCTACAGAACGATGGGCCCTTGTGGCAGCCAGAGAAGCCACAGGTTTTGGTACATCAGTGATCGCATGCCCGGCAGAAGCAGGAATCGAGAAAGTTGTGGGTGGAGATGAAACCCCTGACGGCAGACCTGGTGTGTACATACAGATATGTACTTTTGGGTACAAGGCCATGGATGAACAACTACTGAACAGGCTTGGACAGTGCGTACTTACGGCACCTACTGCCCATATGTTCAATGGGCTGCCCGATGCCGAGAAGCAATTTGATACAGGCTTTAAGCTCAAATTCTTCGGCGACGGAATAGAGTCCGAACTCGATGTGGGTGGAAGGAAATCATACGCTGTTCCGATGATGGAAGGTGATTTTATCGCAGAGCACAGTATCGGTGCCGTGGAGGGCATTGCCGGTGGTAATTTCTTTATGCTGGCAGAGAACCAGATGGCTGCCCTGGCCGCAGCCGAAGTGGCAGTGGATGCTATCTCTGAGGTTGAAGGTGTAATTACCCCCTTCCCCGGAGGCATTGTTGCCAGCGGTTCAAAGGTCGGTGCAAATAATTACTCTTTCATGAAGGCCACTTCAAATGAGAAGTTCTCGCCCAGTGTCAAGGATAAAGTAGAAGGCAGCAATGTACCTGCTGATGTGAACGGCATCTATGAGATCGTCATCAACGGACTGGATGCGAAAGTAATCTCAGAGGCAATGCTGGCAGGTATCAAGGCCGCGGTACAGATACCAGGCATGAAGAAAATAACTGCCGGTAATTTCGGTGGCAACCTGGGACCCCATAAATTTAACCTGCACGACATCGTGAAGTGAGACCCCTGGTCTCATCTTTCTTTTTTATTCGATTCAATTAACTGGTATTTAATCGGTGCTGAATGGGATATTTTCCAGACGACAGTTTTTCTCAAATTCATTTCTGACGTTCAGGCTTTTATCCATCAATACTCTTGGTGACAGATATACCATCAATACTCTTGGCGACAGATATACCATCAATACTTTTGGTGACAGATATAATAAGATCCCGATGTATGGTGAACCTATGGTAACTACTTCAGTTCCCTTTGCGATATAATACTGTACTACTTCCTCTAATTTCGATAAGCTTGGACCCGGTACGTTTTGCAAGTTCCTCGGCAATGGTCTTGCGGTCCATATCTTCCAGTGCAGATTTTAATATCTTTACCTTTACCAGTTTATTTTGTTTTAGCTGCCTGAGCAGTTCCTCGATCAGCGAATCAGTAACACCGCTCTTTCCTATGTTCAATAAAGGTGTTAAGTGGGCAGCATCACGTTTTAGATTATATATGTCCATTTTCATCCAAACCACAAAAAAAATAAATCAAAACTTAAAGTAATCCCTTGATGATCTTGGATGCTTTTTCCAGTTCCAATAATATCAGGCCAAGACCCGCATCAGAGGTTGTAAGTACGATTAATAGTGCCTTTGGGCCCGCACCTGTGGCAATAAGCTTTCCATGTTCTGATTCCACGATCACCCTTTCCGGGATACCTTTACCTAACTCAGTAGTAGCAGTCTCTGCTGCACCAAGCATGGTAGCCGACATTGCCGCAAAAGTCTCTGCATGTTGCCCCATGGGCATAATTGCCTTCATGAGAAGTCCATCCCTGCTGGCAGCGGCGCTGGCTTCGACTCCGCCTACTTTTTTCAAGTCAGTAAGCACTTTCTCCAATGCCTCCAAAGTCGAATCCATCCGTTATGCACCTCCTGTTATTTTTTCAACCAGCAGTTCAAAAGCTTCAAAAACTCCTTTACTCTCTGTAGCTATTACTGGGATTATAGGTACATCTTCTGGTATATTAAACTGACTACGTATATCATCTACTGACATGGCACCGGGAATATCCTGCTTATTGGCAATAATAACATAAGGAAGTCCGTATCCTTTAGTGATTTCCAGCATCTGTTTTGCCCTGACAAAGTCTTTAGGTGCGGTAGAGTCCACTACCAGGAATATCCCCAGGGCTTCACCACTAATCATCTTTATAATAGGGTCGAACCTCTCCTGGCCCGGTGTTCCGAAGATATCGGCACTGAAGCCCTTATGATCAATATGTCCATGGTCAAGGGCAATGGTAGTTCCCAGCCGGTCCACCGAGATCGCCCTGGTAGACAGTGAATGAACAAACGTAGACTTGCCAGCATCAAATGGTCCTGTTACCAGTATCTTGGGGATGTATATCTTGATACCACCTGGTCGCAGCACCCTGAACAGCATGGACTGTGCCTTGTGGTCTGCCCAATCAGTCTTTAACACACCGAAATACTGGCCGAAAATGACACGTTCAGCTATGCCGCCCACGGTGATGACAGAATTGAAAATTTTATCCTTTATAGCATGGATGGTGGATTTTGAATATGGCCAGGCAGTGAAATTGTAGATGATGACATGGTCATGCAACAATGTCATCTTGTTCCATAACTTAATGGCTTCCAATGTTTTTTCTTCACCACAGAGATCCATGATGGTAGAAAGTGAACCAACCATGATAATGGATTTCTTAGGTACATCCTTCATGACCTGAATGATAATTTCATTCATATTTTCAATATTCTCTGGGTCGGAAACAATATATTTTTCATCAGAAAGGTCACCTACAAGGGACGAATATGCATCGATAATAGTCAATTTGTCTTCAAATTTCCGGATGCTCCACCCAAACTCCGTGAAATAATCCTTCATCAGGTCGGGGTTTGAACTGGATGTAATATATACACACGAAATGTCTTTGGACAGGTTATGGTACAGTGTCTGCATACCGAACACATCGCCTTCAACCCCTGGGTGATTAAAGTATACCATGGATTTACCTGCAGGAATACCATCTCCCAGAAATTTATCCAGTCTGGGTATACCTGTTTCCACCAACCTAATCACCGCCAATTAAGATCAGGTCAGCCCCATCAATAGTATATTTGTACCATGGGGATGGTTTTAGTCCCATTCCCACAACCCTGATAAAATGCTCATCATTCTCCTGTTTCACTTCAATAACACCATCAAAAAGCTGCTTTAAAGTGGCGATGGCCTGGTCGTCGTGCATACCCTCCTCAACCAGATAAACACCAATGGCTCCTGCAGCTTTTACCCTGCCTGTAAATACATGCAGGAATCTAAACACGGTCTGGATGTTGGAGTACATCAGCATGGTGGAAAGTGAATTGATACACAACCTGGTCTTTCGGATATTCTTCTTCATCCAGAATTCCTCAAGGAACTGACTGATCTTAACCCCGATACCTGTCAGGTCGACCGGACTGGATGCCCTCTTGATGTTAACAGTATCACCTGTGGGCACACCCAGGGTCTTGGTGACACAATCCACAATGCCAATGTGTTCCAATGGTATTTCCAGATTATTGTATTCAAACCATTGTAGCACGTTTTCCCCGGGTTCACGGGTAGTGACTATTACGGCTGCTTCTCCCTCCTTTAACCCATTAAAAACAATGTTATTGATGATGGTCTCTTTTCCGCTCATTGGCGGCCCTAGCAGCATGATATTCGAACCGGCCCTGATACCTTTGATATTTTCATCCAATTTATCTAAACCCAGAAAATAGCCATCCATATTTTTTTCTCCATGAGTAAGTTGTAAACAATTATAAATATTGTTTTTGTTTAATCATCACTTTATTTCCATCAAATATTTTATTTGACAATGTGTGTACTAGTTAAATATAATTTCCTTTCTATTTATTAAGCTTCCACATCATATATATTTATTACCCGTTATTTTCCTTTTAGGATTAGGTCTGCACCCGGGTCGCTCTTCATATATTCACGCAGCACTGTTGTGGCATATGCTCCCCTTTGCAGGTCAAATTCCAGTTTTACTGCTGCAAAACCCGGATTCAATTTGTCTTCTGTCACTTTACACTTTGGGTTTACCGGAATGATAATCTCACGGCGCAGTCCTTTACTGGCAAGTCCAGGCACTGCGGGTATCCTGAATCCTTCAATATCCACCTGTTCCTCCTCTATCACTGCCTGTTCTATCTCCCCGGGCAGTCCCCCTGACATAGGCGTTTCATATCCAATAATTGGTCCGGTCACAAACGCACGACCTCTTTGCAGCAGGTTATTGATGCCATCCAGTGTATCCTCATCTACATTCTGCATTCTGGTGGGGTCCGGGAGATGGGCTGCATTCTTGAAACAGACGATATCCCCCGGAAGCGCTTCGTTGATGGGCAGGCCACTTTCCAGACGACGGCTGAGTATGAGATTGAACAGGTATGACTGGTATGCATGGACGAACATTTTCCTGAGATTGGGGGACAGCGCATTGAAAGCACCTGCATAGTCCCCTGGTTTTTCCACCAGATGGCTCATCATTGCGCGCTCATACCTGAGGTGCAGCGGAAACTCCCCAAGCCCGCCCTTGAAGTCAAGTGTATCCAGCACATACTGCCTGGCCTGCCTGGCCTCCTCTGACTCACGAGGATATGGGCGGGCTATGTACTCAAGGGCTGCCCCCTCAATGTCACCTTCTACAAGTTTGCGGCCCACTATGTGGGTTATGGGGCGCTGGATGCCGAATCTCTGGATGCCGAAAAAGTTTGGCACGCCGCCCATGGCTTTGATCTGTGATGTGGTAAGGGCCATCATGGCGTCCACCTCGTCCACCGGCTGTGCTATCTGACGCACTATGATCCTGAACCCGTTTCCCCACAGGTCGCCCAGGCTTACTTTCTTATTAGAACGGCCCACGGCAGTAAGGGTAACATCCCTCAACCTGATGCGCTCAAGTTCCGGGGGGTCCATATTATATATGCTGATCTTCTGGGTGGTCAGGGCCTGCTTGTCTTTGGTGCCTGCCCAGCCAATGCGCTGCTGGCTGATGTGAAGTATTCGGGAGATGTCCCGTACCAGGTGGTGGGTGTCCCAGTTCTTTTTTGTGAGGCTGCAGATGAGGTATTTGCCTAAGTCTTGTTCTTCACGGTTGGTGAGCTCTTCTACTATGAAATCTTCCGGGACCTGTCTGATGGTTCCGCCAGTGCCGGGTGTGGTGGTGGCGTATACAGTTATGCCTGTGTTTTGTTCGATGTTGGGGGGTATCGGGAAGGTAGGGGGAGTAGAGGAATTAGAGGAAGTAGGGAGGCTGGTCATTGGTGTGTTGGTTGGAGTTGATGGTTGATGTAGGTTTTTGTGAATGGGGGAATTATTGATGATATTTTATTGATAGGACGCAAATATTTTTTTATTTCACATCAATGAGAATATATTGATATTGAATTCAGGGTAAAAATTTTTATTAAATACTTTGCACTGTCATGCGTTATTATTAAATAGACAATAATAGAACATGTAACATATGTCATCTACCAACCAGGCCTGGACATCAATGAACATAAGTATACATGGCATACCCGGGATTTCAAAAGGCACTCATTTTCTTGCATATAAGAACGGTAAACTGATGTATATTGATAAAACGTGTGAAAATATATTCAATGTACGATCCAGTGAATGCCTGGACACGATAGATTTTTCAACTTTACAATGGGTCCATAGTAAGGACAGGGATAAGGTAAGGGAGAATTTCCAATCAATAATAAATGAAGACACCCCTTCAAAAATCGAGTACAACCTTGCGGGTCCAAAAGGAATAACCCTATCACATACATTATTTCCACTCCATGACGATAGAGGAAAACTTGTCTCAATTCACGGTTTGTTTGAAAAATACCAGCCTGACAATTTCCTTGATCCTGAGAAAAACAACGAATTTGAAATACTGGAGTTATTTAACCAAATTTCTTTAATTATTTCCAAAGGAAATCCATTTGAAAAAACCCTTTCGGAATTGCTCGATAAAGTACTGGAAATCACTGAAATAGATTCCGGCGGCATATACATTCTTAATAGAGAGACTGGTAGCTACATGTTGAGAGTACATTCCACTGTTTCTGAAGAATTTTTACAAAAACATAGTGAAATTACCAGGGAATGGAAGAGCCTGCTACCTGTAATTGATGAAGGAAAAGTAGTGGAAATCCCGGATGTACTTGCCCCTGTTCCTTACGCAGACACCGGAAGAATAAAGTCGGCAATAAATGAAGGATTCCGTTCCTTTGCAGGTATTCCCCTGATCCATGAGAATTCCATCAATGGAATATTAATGATAAGTTATCCTGGTATACATGAATTGACAGAAACAGAAAAACGATTATTTTCAATTATTGGCAGGCAGTTGGGTAATTCCATTAAGCAAGCCGATCTAATAGAAAAGTTACACAAATCCCATGAAATATATCATGACTTTTTTGATAATGCGGCGGATATAATTTATGCCCATGACATGGAAGGCAATTTCCTTTTTGTAAACAAGGCCGGACTGGATATTTTACATTTAGATAAGAAAGACTTCTTGCGATCAAATATAAGGGATTTCCTGACCGCAGAAAGCCTGGAAGTTGCCCAATCCGTAATAAGCCTGCTTATTCAGGGTGAAAAAATACAATTTCCGGTTATACTTGAAGTGATAAGGACGGATGGGACCAGATTATTCATTGAATTTAATGTCCGGCCTATATTGGAAGACGGCAAGCCTGTGGGAGTTCATGGTATTGCCAGGGATATCGATAGACGGTTAAAGGCAGAACAGAACATATTGATATTCAATAAAGCCCTCAATCTTACCTTGGATGGTATTGATGTCTCGGATGCTGACCATAATATCACATTCATTAATGAAGCGGGCGCAAAAATGTTCGGATATAGTAGAATGGAATTAATTGGACAGCATGCAAGCATATTCTATGCAGAGGAAGACATGTCCAACTTTACTGAAAATGTAATCCCTGCCATGGAAAAATATGGTTACTGGAACGGCCTGATCCTTGGAAGGAAGAAAGACGGTACAGCATTCCCACTTGAGGTCACTCTCAATTCAATGATGGATGATAAAGGTGAGCCGCTGGTAAATCTGGCAATATTCCGTAAAAGAAATAAACGTTCATCCGAAAAATACCAGTAGATGGATCATGTCTGTAAAAGATGCTGTAAGGGAGGGGGGCGACGGGGTACTCATTGATATTGAAGTTACACCCGGTACTAAGACCGTAAAAGTTCCCAGTGGTTACAATCCATGGAGAAAACGTATCGAGGTCAGGCTTTCCCGGGAAGCGCAGAAAGGTAAGGCAAACCAGCAGTTGATAAGTGAACTTTCAGGGATGCTGGGGATTAAAGAAAATGATATTACCCTTATTTCAGGACATTCCGGTCATAAAAAAACAGTTCACATAAAGGGAATGAATTTGGAACAGGTCAATAGCTTGATGGAATCCCTGATAGATAAAGTTTAAAACAGTTCGAGACGTCATGTTTTTTGGTGGTTCTTTTGGATGATCTTGAAAGGCTTGAAAAACTGGAAGAACTGATCCTTGAACTTCAACAGATGTCTGATAAAGGGGCACTCATCATTGTTGAAGGAAAAAGGGACAGGAAAGCCCTGAGGGCATTGGGAATTACCGGTGCCATCATGCTGGGTACAAAAAAGTCAATTCTTGTGTTTTGTGAAGAAGTGGCAAGGGAATACAATAACGTGATCGTACTCACCGATTGGGATAAAAAAGGTGAAAAATTGGCTGCCCTTATGGAAGGTTACCTGAGAAGCACCAGTGCGACTGTGAATATGGATATTCGAAAGAAGATCAAAAACCTCGTAAAAAAAAGGATTAAGGATATTGAGAGTTTAGATACCCACATTTCAAACCTGGCATCTGATTTGAAGTACTTTTAATTGTATATGAATTTACATGACATTCTCTATATTCATACCAAAAGTTTATTATGTATTTTCCACAAAGGTAGAGGTATGAAAATCACATTGATCTGAATAATTGATGAAATGTGTTTCATTCATTACGAAATATATGATATACTCAAATATATGATAATATTATAAGTAATATATATCGCTATAATATAATACTATAAATGTACAATAACACGTATAGATATTAATTAATAACATTTATTAGATAATATGTAACACAATGGATGTGCGGTAATATAAAACAATGTTGCCACACAAGACATATTATACAATATATATTACTATAAATATACAATAATATATAATAATACTGTTGAAAATCTGTGATAATTAAGTAGATAGAAATTTCGCACATTCCAATAATTAACTACATGGAAGCAATCGGGTGCCCTGATCAATATCGGGTATCCGGGAGAGAATAGGGACTGACGGGCAATAATGAATAGGTTTCCAGAGCCCCTGTGTATAAAGATAATAAAATCGAAGTATCAAGAATAATATGTAACTGATAAATGATCCATACCAGGATTTCCGGATAGTGGAAGTGTACTGGTATAAGTATTGGTGAAATTATTTAATTGTAGATATTTCTAAATAATTTATTATCCATCCATGTCTTGATCGGATTAGATTTTTCCTACCTACTTCTTACACATACTTAGAGGTATACATTATGCAAGATACAGACACTACCAAATATATAATCCATTCCAAAATAAAAGCAGACGGAATAGTGGAACGGCCTGATGTTGTTGGTGCAATATTCGGGCAGACAGAAGGACTATTAGGCAATGACCTTGATCTGAGAGAACTCCAGAAAACCGGACGGATCGGCAGGATCGAGGTAAACATAAAATCAACCGCAGGTAAATCAAATGGTACTATTGATATCCCATCAAGTCTTGATAAGACCGAGACCGCAGTCCTGGCAGCTTCCCTGGAAACCATCGACAGGATCGGGCCTTGTATTGCAAATATCGATATAACCAAGATAGAGGATATACGTGCATCAAAGCGACTCCATATAGTAAACAGGGCCAAGCACATCCTCACAGACATGTTCGACGAGAACATCCCTGAAAGCCAGGAGATCACTGATGAGGTAAAACAGGCTGTAAGGGTCAAGGAAATGATCTTTTTAGGTAAAGACGATATCCCATGCGGCCCCAATGTTACAGATTCGGATGCTATTATTGTAGTAGAAGGACGGGCTGATGTGCTGAACCTGCTGCGATATGGTATAAAGAATTCAGTTGCAGTGGGGGGTACAAATGTACCCAAGGCAGTCATTGAGATCTGCAAGAATAAGAAGGTCACTGCATTCACGGATGGTGACCGGGGTGGTGAACTTATCATCAAGGAACTGCTCCAGGTTGCTGAAATTGATTTCATAGCAAGAGCCCCGGATGGAAAAGGCGTGGAAGAACTGGTCCAGAGGGAGATAATCAAATCCCTGCGCCAGAAGATACCTGTGGAACAGGCCATGGATATGTACCAGATAGGAGGACACAAGGCCAGGACTTCATCCCATCCGAAGCGCAGGGAAGAACGCAGGGATATCAGGCCAAGGATAGTCAAACCTGCTGTAAAGTCCCGGGGTGTGGAACGGCAGCGTCGAAGACCTGTAAAGCCCCAGTCTACAGTTTCTGGTGAGTTTAAGGAACAAATGAGTGAACTGAACGGTACTTTGAGCGGGCGGTTCCTGGATGAGAATAAAGCCGTGATCAAGGAAGTCATGGTCAGGGACCTGGCAAACTCAATGAAAGACGTGGACAGCAAGGTTAAAAGCGTGATTTTCGATGGTGTGGTGACACAACGCCTGGTAGATATTGCTTCTGAAAAGGATGTCAGGGAGATTATCGGTGCCAAGATAGGGAATGTTACCAAGGTACCGACCGACATGAAAATATCTTCCACTAACGAACTGTAAAGTATGCACAGGTTGGAAACACGGGCCAGGCAGTGTGCTGCTGCCATATTAAAAGAGAATAACATCCATGTAGTATCCCACATCGATGCTGACGGATTGACATCTGCTGCTATTATGTGCACTGCCCTTGAGAGGGCAGGTAAGGACTATACAGTGGATTTTGTACGCCAGCTTGATGGATCTATCCTCAGGCAGATTGCTGATACTAACCCTTCCATAACAGTATTTACTGACCTGGGCAGTGGTATGCTTGAACAGATCAACGGCCTGGGTCTAAGTGCTGTGGTATCTGACCACCATATACCTTCAGGCGACGCCCCTTACCATCTTAATCCACATGTGTTCAATATCAATGGTGCATACGAGATCAGCGGTTCAGGAGTAACGTTTTTACTGGCACGGGCTATGGGCCCTAATGACGACCTGGCCGATTTGGCTGTGGTGGGTGCTGTCGGGGACCTGCAGCATGTCAAGCAGGGTAAGCTGATAGGAATTAACAAACAGATAGTGAGGCTGGGCAGGGAAAATGGGGCCATACACTGCCAGCGCGACCTGACAATGTTTGGAAAACAGACCAGACCCGTCTTCAAGATGCTGCAATACTCTTCAGACCCTTATCTACCCGGGCTATCAGGGAATGAGGAGGCATGTATCGGGTTTTTAAAGGATATGGGCTTGCGTTTCCAGGGCGAGAAGTGGTTGAAGTGGATAGACCTGGAACAGGATGAGAAGCAGAGGGTGATCTCCGGTCTGATACAGTATTGTATGAGTGCAGGAATTGCTGTACATAAGATCGAAAGACTGGTTGGGGAGGTATATACTCTTTTGCGTGAGCGCGAAGGTACTGAAACCAGGGACGCTTCCGAATACTCGACACTGCTCAATGCAACTGCCAGGTATGACCGTGCTATGACCGGCCTTGCCGTATGCCGGGGGGATAGGGGAAAAGAATACGAGAATGCCATACAACTTCTGGCAGAACATAGACGCAATCTGGTTGAAGGGATCAACCTGGTGAAAGAGCGGGGTGTGGTAACGCTTGAAAACCTGCAGTATTTTGATGCAGGTCATAAGATCAAGGATACGATCGTTGGTATAGTAGCAGGAATGAGTGTAAGTGTTGTTGGTAACAGGAAACTACCCATAATCGCATTTGCAGATGCCGAAGATGGTGTGAAGGTTTCCGGCAGGGGTAACTATGACCTTGTGCACAGGGGCTTGAACCTTTCTGCAGCCATGAGCAGTGCTGCCGGGTCAGTAAATGGAATGGGAGGCGGACATGATATTGCCGCGGGGGCCACTATCCCGAAAGAAGCAAAATCCGAGTTTATCCGGATGCTTGACAGGATAATCGGTGCCCAGCTACGCACAACATAGATATTTTTCTGACCTGTCTTGATGAATCGGTCAAGATAAAATGCAAAAAACACAACTTGGATAAAATATATAGGCGATGCACTGTATTTACAACTGTCTTGGCAGGAGATATTAACATATATGACAGAATCAGATGCTCATAAACGTTATGAATTCAAACGTCAGCTTGAAGAACTGCGGTCAAAGAAGGGCAGGGGTACAGAACTCATATCCCTGTACATCCCCCAGGATAAGCAGATCTCTGACGTAGTAGCCCAGCTCAGGGATGAACACGGTCAGGCAGCCAACATCAAGTCAAAGATCACCAGGACCAATGTCCAGAGTGCACTGGAGAGCCTGATGTCCAGATTGAGGTACATCCCAAAATCACCACCAAGCGGGTTCGTACTGTTTACTGGTGCAGTGGATGTGGGGAGTAACAAGACCGACCTGCAGAGTTTTACTGTGGAACCTCCCGAGCCCCTGATATCATACAAGTACCATTGTGATTCTGGTTTCTACCTTGAGACGCTTGAGGATATGCTGACAGATAAGATGACCTATGGCCTGCTGGTGCTGGACCGCCGGGAAGCCACAGTCGGTCTGCTCAAGGGCAAGCGTATAGAGCCCATGGACCACATGACCTCAAACGTACCCGGTAAACAGCGTAAAGGCGGCCAGAGCGCCCACCGTTTCCAGCAATTGCGGCTGATCGCCATCCATGATTTTTATAAGCGTATAGGTGATGCCGCCAGCAAAGTATTCCTCGCTGTTGACCACAAGCACCTGGAGGCTGTGCTGATAGGTGGTCCTTCACCCACAAAAGAAGAATTCGAGGACGGGGAATACTTTCACCATGAACTGCAAAAAAAGGTGCTGGGCCTGTTCGACACTTCATATACTGACGAAAGCGGCCTGTCCGAATTGGTAGATAATGCTTCAGATGCCCTGATGAACCTGGATGTTATCAAGGAAAAGAAGTACATGGAACGCTTCCTTAAGGAACTTGTAGGGGATAACGGACTGGCAGCATATGGCGAGGAAGAGGTCAGGAGCAACCTCCAGATGGGGTCTGTGGAAGTGCTGCTGCTCTCAGAGGACCTGCGAAGGGAGAGACTGAGTACTAAGTGTACCCAGTGCGGTGATGCGGATGCTGTGACCGTGACCCGCAGGCCGGGCGAGGATAAGCCAGAACTGGCTCCTTGTAAGAAGTGTAAAGGTACTGTCAAGGTCACAGATTCCACTGACGTGGTGGATGAACTCTCCACGCTGGCAGACCAGATGAGTACGAAGATAGTGTTTATTTCCACTGATTTTGAAGAGGGCGCCCAGTTGATGAATGCCTTCGGGGGAATGGCAGCTATTTTGAGGTACAAGACAAGTGTATAACCTTTAGATTAAGAAAAATGAATGAGCGAAAATACAAGAAGATATATGAAAAACTGAAAAGTTTTGAAGATATCAATAAAATATCAAAGGCATATTCGGTTAACACAGGCGCCATCTCTAATATACTTCACCAGAAGACTGTAAGGAATGTGAGGAAATACCACAGCCGTGTAGTTAATAAAGCTCCCGCCCTAATCCGGTCATGGAAACGGGGAGACACCATACTGGAACTTGCCAGTAAGAATAATTTCCCGGCAGTGCTCCTGGCATCTATCATGCTTAAGGAAATGGGTTATAAGAGCAAAACTGTGGTAAAAAACCCTGAAGTGCTTGAGGATAAACGGTTAAGATACGAACTGATAAAGGCAATTGATGTGGATTTCTGTTACTCGCCCCGGGCCCATTCAATGCAGAGTGGCCAGGGCAGGATGGGTGAGGATATGATCCATGAATGGCTTGAGCACTGTGACCTGGAATTTATTACAGAATCTGATATGAGCAAGGAACCCAACACCAAGACTCCTGATTTTTTACTTTCTGAGCCTTATAAGGTTGATGGGATTGATGTAAGGTGGATTGAAAGTAAGGCTGTGTTCGCTGATGAGAAGGAGCATAACAGGTATCAGCTAAAACAGTTCAGTTTCTATGAGGACCTGTACGGGCCAGGAATGGTGGTTTACTGGTATGGTTTTCTTGATACCCTGGTCCCGAACAATTACTTGATAACGGACTATACGTTCTTTGAAGTTATGGGTTATGATGTGGACAAGTTAGTTAATCGCACATTAACGTGGTAGTTTGGGCTGGTGCAGGAAAGACCATTCCATATATATTGGTGCACCCGATTCTGCTAAATATGTCTCAATTATCTGAAAGTCCCGCGCCCTGATATGCCGCCTACAACCTCTTCAAGTTCAAAGTCCAGACTTTCCGGGACACCTGCCCTGAAAATATACACATTAAATCCCGATCTCCTGGCTTCGGCAATGGCATTTTGCTGCTGGTTGTTCAGGTCGGACTGCAGGGTTTTTACAATACACAGGGACCTCTGGTCATTGATCTTAAGCAGGAAATCGAACATATCCGGGCAGGTCTGTAGCAGGCTGGCCAGAACGGTCAGTTTATCCCACCTGTTGGACAGGTGGAAGCTCTTTTCTGCCGAATTTTCAACATACCAGTCACGGCTCATATACGGATACCTGGAATACTGTTCATTTACAACCTCTACCGCACCTATGATCTTGCTGCCTGATAACCTGAGGTCAGTAAATTTCCAGCCCTGTTCGGTAAAATACCTCTGTGCCAGTATATGCCCGATCTGTTCAATGTCCTCTGCCAGGAGATTCATGCTATGTTCCGGACCCTTTTACAAGTGATTCGATCAAAGCGATCTCCCGTTTCCCGCCCACATATATGGGTGTGCGGTCCGAGACAGAGGTGGGTTTTACATCCAGCAGGTTGCCTCTTCCATTGGATATGGCACCTCCTGCTTCGCTCACCATTTTACCCATAGGCGTTCCCTCAAACAGCAGCCTGAGTTTTCCGGAATCCTTGCCTGCAAATGCAGGGTAGGTGAACAAACCCCCTTTGTGCAGTATCTGGTGTACATCTGCGACAAATGACCCGGAGAACCTCAGTTTGTAACCTTCGGATTCAAGCTGCTCGATGAACTGCTTATGGTAAGGCAGGTAATCCTTGCGTAGGGCTCCGGGAGCGTATATCTTGCCGTCGGGGATTGTCAGGTTCTCCTGCATCAATGTGAAGCGGCCGTCCTCACCCATGACGAACTCATGCACGCCAGTGCCTGTTGTATAGGTAAGGGTGGTGAGGGGTCCGTACAGGATGTACAGGGCACCCACCATGGTATTGCCCGGCTCCAGCACATGGCCCGGGTAAAGGCCCACGATCGTGCCCACTGCAAGGTTCACGTCTATGAGTGATGAACCGTCCAGGGGGTCAATGGTCACCCCGAACTGGTTAACGGCACCTTCAACCTCGATGATGTCTGGCTGTTCTTCTGTGGCGATCCACCTGACAAGTCTTGATTCTGTTAGGGCATCTATCAATACTTCATCAGCCCATTTATCAAGGGCCATCTGTGTTTCACCGTAGACGTTCTTTGTATCGGCTGCCCCTCTTGCGCTTAAAAAACCTTCTTTGATAACTCCGGCCTGTTCACTGAACAGCATGATCAGCTGCGATAGTTTCTCATCTGTTCCTTTTTTT
>SWBY01010160.1_pt2 | contig 27833 bp, 15 predicted proteins | sample 4693071 | NCBI WGS metagenome assembly SWBY01 (sample SAMN10267273, study PRJNA491770) | bioreactor metagenome | isolation source: DHS bioreactor inoculated with marine methane seep sediment | place: Japan: Omine Ridge, Nankai Trough | collected 2006-05-06 | reverse complement strand
CGCATGCTTGATCAGATTCATCAGCAGTTCATTGACGTTGTAAAGAAGGGGAGAGGCGAGCGTCTAAAGAATGACGACAAAATATTCAGCGGTCTGTTCTGGAGCGGTGAGCAGAGTATCTCTCTTGGTCTGGCCGATGCATTAGGCAGTAGCAGTTATGTTGCTCGGGAGATTATTGGGGCAGAGAATATCGTTGACTTTACTGTAAGTGAAGATGTGTTTGAACGCTTCGCAAAGAAAATGGGCGCAGGTGCTTCATCCGCATTTACTGGGGCTATTGGTATAAGCAAAGAGATGAACTTGCGCTGAAAACTATAAGCGAACAATTCTCAGAAACTGTATGACCACTGGTAGCTTCACGAGCCTTCTTTATATGGTGGGCGGTACTGGGTTTGAACCAGTGCCCCCTGCCGTGTGAATCCGTTAATACACTCGTTCTGTTACAAGAACTTTCGGCTTTTCAGCTGGTTCAAAATAGCGCAACTATATTAATACTAGTCTATCGTGGGCAACTCCGTCTTATTCCAGTAACAGATCGTCAGCGGAGCGCTCTCTGCCAAGATTGGTTATATTAATATTTACTTCGCCATCGGCATAATTGGAGCGAAGTGTCGTTGGATTAAGCCACTGTTACCCGAAACAAAAACCTTTCTCGGTAAAAAGCCTTACGCAACACGCGACAATATCCGCATCATACAGCCGTCCACTATTGTTTCTGATCTCATCCAGCGCAGCATCGATACCCCGACCAGGGCGGTAGGGACGGTGGGAGCTCATCGCTTCAACCACATCGGCAACTGTCATGATTTTCGCCTCCAGTATGATGTCCTCACCCTTCAGACCATCGGGATATCCCGAACCATCCAGCCTTTCATGGTGCTGTAGAACCATATTTTGCACCGGCCAGGGAAAATCAATCTCCCTGATAATGTCAAACCCAACCTGTGGGTGGGATTTAATGATAGCGAATTCAGCATCAGAGAGATGGCCAGGACGGACCAGGATATCAACGGGAACATAGATCTTGCCAATATCGTGGATCAGGCCACCCAGACGTATCCCTTTAACCCGTTCTGCATCCAATCCCATTTCGCTGGCAATCGCCGCCGCCAATTGAGCGACCCGCTGTTGATGGCCCGCCGTATAAGGGTCACGTTTCTCCAGTGTCAGGGCGATCGCCTGGATGGTCTGCACCAGGGTAGACTGGAATTTTTCTGTCTCCTTCCGGTAAGCCGTACGCTCGCGTAAGGTTCGAATACCGAATGCCAGATCCCCACTCAGCTCCTTAAGCAGTTCCAGCTCTTGATCCTGAAACACCCCTGTCTCTGCCGAATAGATATTAAGCACACCACGCAAATTGGCGCCCAAATCCAGCGGTAGCGCAAGCATCGAGGTATAGCCCATGTTGATGGCCTGCTCACGCCATGGGACATCCAGCTCGGAAGCCTCGGTAATATTGTTGACAACAGCGAGTTGACCCGTGCGAATAGCCGTACTCGACAGGCAGTATCGCGGAGCGTCATCCGCCCACGAGAAACAGTTGGCAGGCAACGCCTCAATAACCCCCTCTTCACAACCAGCCTTTGCGGCCAGTTTCACCACCTTCTCTTGATCATTCTCCGCATAACCCACCCATGCGACACAATACTCCCCAATCTCGGTGATGATGCGGCAGGTAGCGTCCAGCAACTGCTGCTCCTCGTCAGCATTGATCAGGGTATGGTTGGTAAGACTGAGCGTACGTAGCGCCCGGTTCAATCGCACCAGCTTACGTTCCAGGTTCTTGCGCTCGGTTATATCGTGGGCGATCCCTTCAACGGCGATCACCTCGCCCTGGGCATCGAACAGAGGCGTCTCCTTGATCTCCATCCAGCAGCGGCTGCCATCCTTGCGGTAGATCTCTGCATCGTAGGTCGGCGTATGTTCACCTCGCATGCTCTGCCGGGTATAGGCTTGGACGCTATCATTGACGGGATGGTCAGTCAGGTACTCCGCATAGTGGGTCATAAACTCATCTGGCGTATAACCCAATACCTGTTTGATGGAGGGACTCAGGTAGCTAAAAACACCATCGGTACCATGGGAATAGAAGAAATACTCATCACGCAGATCTTCGACCAGGCGGCGGAATTTCTCCTCGCTTTGTCTCAGCTCATCGGTGCGCTCCTGCACCAGCGTTTCCAGCCCCATCTGCATCTTGTGCAACTGTATATGGGTATGGACCCGTACCAACACCTCTTCGCGTTGAAACGGTTTGGTAATATAATCCACCCCACCCAGCTCAAAACCTTTGACACGATCGCTTAATGTACCAAGGACGCTGATGAAGATAACCGGGATATCACTGGTTTTGTTATTCGCCTTTAACTTCCGGCACACCTCATAACCATCGATACCGGGCATCTTGATGTCAAGCAGGATCAGATCCGGTTGCCACTTCTCCATCGCAGCCAAAGCCAGCTCACCACTCGCCGCGGGGTGTACCTTATAACCTTGAGCGACAAGCAGTTCCAGCAACAGCTTGAGGTTGGCGGGGGTATCATCCACCACCATGATATCGCCGTTTGAGCTGTTTTGTGGTTTGCCCATAATCCCAAGTGTAACAAATTATACCCTTCCAGCAGAAAAGAAAGTATAGACCGGAAGCGTGATCAGGGGGGCGGCTATTTGTTAAGCGCCTCCTAGTGGGGCATCTTTGTTTCGAATGAATAATCTTTTTTGGTAAACAGCGTTACACAGCAGTCCACAACGTCTGGATCGTACAAGCGACCGCGTTGTTTTGTTATTTCATCCATCGCCTCATCGACACTCAGCGCGGGACGGTAGGGCCGATGAGAGACCATTGCCTCAACGGTATCGGCCACGGTCATGATACGTGCCTCCAGAATGATCTCCCCACTCTTCAATCCATCGGGATAACCTGAACCATCCAGCCGCTCATGGTGTTGCAGGATCATTTCCGATACCGGCCAGGGAAAATCGATGCCTTTTACAATCTCATAACCGGCTTGCGCATGGGTTTTGACAATCGTGAATTCAGCATCTGCTAATGCGCCTGGACGGTTGAGGATTTCTGCTGGGATAGAGATCTTGCCAATATCGTGGATCAACCCACCCAGGCGGACACCCTCAACCCTGGTCTCGTCCAGCCCCAGTTCCGTGGCAATAGTGGCCGCCAGATCGGCAACCCGCTCCTGGTGACCCGATGTATAGGGATCACGCTTTTCCACCGTCAAGGCAATCGCCTGAATAGTCTGCAGCAGAGTATCGCGCCTCTGTTCCATGAGGCGATGTTCCGCCGCTTCGGCCTGCCTTCGTTCCGTGATGTCCAGCGCTGTACCGATCATGTGGAACGGCCTTCCGGCCTGGTCGAAATCAACCTCACCGCGCGTCTGTATGACACGCTCAGTCCCATCCGCACGCAGGATCCGGTGCTCCAAATTGTAAAGCCCTTCAGGGGGCTCCTGGGACTCGTTCACGGCACGCTGAACGGATTCCCGATCATCAGGATGCACCAGTGCCAGAAAGGCATCATAAGTCTCGCCAAAATTCTCGGAGTCGAGGCCAAAGATGCGATAAAGCTCCTCTGACCAATGGAGCTCATTACTGACAATATCCCACTCCCAGTTACCCAGATGTCCGATGCGCTGCGCATCCTCCAGGCTGGTCTGGCTCTTATGCAGCTCTTCATTGGCCTTCTGCAGCTCACTGGTACGCGTCTGTACCAGCGCTTCCAGGTTCACCTGCATCCGGTACAACTGCAGGTGGGTACGGGCCCGTATCAGCACCTCCTCGCGTTGAAACGGCTTGGTGATATAGTCGACGCCACCCAGTTCAAAACCCTTGACCCGGTCATCAAGCGCATCCAGGGCGCTAATGAAGATAACCGGGATATCCCGGGTATCCTTGTTCTGCTTCAAGCGCTGGCATACCTCGTAGCCGTCGATACCCGGCATCTTGATATCCAGCAGGATCAACTCCGGCATTCGCATCGCCACCGATTCCAGGGCCTGTTCCCCATCGGTAGCGGGACGCACCTTGTAGCCTTCGGCAATAAGCAGTTCCATCAACAACTTGAGATTGGCGGGAGTATCATCCACCACCAGGATTTCGCCATTGCAAGGTTTTTCCAATTCGTTCATCGCTTTAATGTTCTTCTATTTGGATAATTCGGCGTTTAATTTCAACAACTTCTGCAGCGTCTGGAAATCAGGCGCAGCGGCGCTTTGCTTTCTCTTGCATAGATATAATAGCGTACGCCAAAGTACCCCGCCATGGTACGGGGGTCCAGGAGGGATTTGAACCTTCTGAAACCTATGAAACATCCACAGTCCGACAGCCTCACGACCTTATTGAATTATAGCGCTGATGCTCTATATTTTTAGTAGAAACAGAAGATTGAGAATCGTTCTTCTGGTGCGTTGGGTTATCTCACCACTCGCAGTGAGCGTTAGAGGTTTGCTGCGATCCCGGGAGAGGTCGTCGAGAGCCGGCATCGGGTAAGGTGTGCTTCATGTCACGACAGTTGGCCAGTTCGCGTGTACGCAAAAGCCGGGTCGGAAAAACGCCGGATAAGGAGTGGTTGCGGGGCTGACGCATCAAAGCCAGACCTGCTCCCTGACAGGAGAGACAATGAAACATATAACTGACACCTCCAACATCTTCACTCGATTTGATATCAACATCGAAGTGGCAAAACGGGAAGCGCGGATAATTTCCACCGATGTCATTCTGCAGAAGGTTGCTGAATGCATTGTGGAAGGTGATGAGGAGGCCATTGAAGATGTCGTAAAAGAAGCCCTGAAGACAAAAACCCCACTGGAGATAACCAACGAAGGGCTGATTGCGGGCATGAAAGAGGTCAGCCGTTTGTGGGATGAAGGCAGCTATTTTCTTCCCCAGGTCATTCTTGCCTCCGATACCATGATCGCCGGCATAGGCTTCTGTGAGGATGAAATGGGTAAGCCTATGGAAAAGAAGGCAAAAGTGGTTACCCATACGGCCGAAGGGGACATCCACGATATCGGCCAGGTGGTCGTTAACGCCCTGCTGAATGCCGGTGGGTTTGAAGTGATCAATCTCGGCGCCGATGTGCCGGTTGATGAAGTCGTTGCAGCCTGCAAGGCCCACCATCCCGTGATGCTGACCGGGACTGCGTTGATGACAACCACGATGACGGCATTTCCGAAGATTGCGGCAAAACTGAAACAGCTCAATCTGGATATCCCGTTTGTCTGTGGCGGGGGCGCTGTAAGCGAGGAGTATGTAACGGATTTTGACCTGGGGATATGGGGAAAAGAGGCGAGCCAGGCCCCAGAGATGGCTGAAGACGCATTGAACGGGCTCAGCTGGTCCGAAATGCGCGCCAAGTGGAACGGATGATGACTGAGGAGTCCAAAGATGAAACTTAGCAGCACCATGGCATATAGCAGTGCCGAGGAGATGATCTTCGGTTCCGCCAAAAAACCTGTGACGACCAAGCACGGCCTGGTGATTGGCGGCGGTTATGTGATCCCCGAAATTGTTCCCCATCCGAGGCCGGGCAGTGAACAGACACTGAAGACGCTATTAAGGGAGTTTGAGCGTGCCAACCATGATGCGATGGAGCGCTGCGTCAATGTCGGACACCCCCGTATCCTGATTGAAAATGAACATATATTCCAGATGACCGACAACCCCCGGTGGGGCGGGAAAATCGCCGCCCAGACGGCCCGCCAGATCAGCGAGTTCAAGGAACAGTACGGTCTCATCGCCGCATACCGTTCCACCATTGCCGACCTGCGCAAGCCGGACACGGTGGATTTAAGAGATTCGGAACACACTCGCAAGGTGCTGGAGTCATTCACTGAGTGTGCCAAAACGGCGGACATCATCTCTATCGAGTCGATGGGGGGTAAGGAGATCTCCGACCACTCGCTGATCAGAAATGACATCACTGGCCTGCTTTTTAGTCAGGCGGTGCTGGGCGGCAGGGATATGGCGTGGTTATGGCCGCAGATTGTGGCCATCGCCAAAGAACACGACTGCATCGCCGGGGGAGACACCGATTGCGCCCAGGCGAACACCGCTATGTTTATGGCGGGTGGCTTTCTCTCCAAGGACATCCCCCATACCCTGGCGGCGCTATCCAGAGCCATCAGTGCGGGCCGCACCCTGGTGGCCTATGAGTGCGGTGCCACCGGGCCGGGCAAAGACTGCGCCTATGAAAACCCCATCATCAAGGCTATCACCGGCGTGCCTGTCTCCGCCGAAGGCAAGAGCAGCGCATGTGCCCACTCCGATCTTTGCGGCAACGTCATGGGCGCTGTGTGCGACCTCTGGTCCAATGAGGCAGTGGAATACCACCAGCTGTTCGGCGGCTCTACCTCTGCGGTATTTGCAGAGATCCTGGGTTACGACACCGCGGCCATGAACGCATCCGTCAACCTCGGCTATCAGAAAGAGTTCCAGGCGTGCCTGGTCGGTTCAGACCGTTACCGGGATCCGCAGGCGTTCATCCTCTGTCCGGACAATGCGTGGAGCATCGGCAAAGCCATCGTTGATAACAATGAAAGCCTCTACGCGCGCGCCAGAGCGGCCGCGATCAAGTGTGGTGAATTGATATTAGGTGATCCCAACCTGGGGCTGACGGCCTTTGAGAAGGAGTCCCTGCAAGGTTATATGGATGAAATGGAGGCGCTGCCGGATGCAGAAGGAGACTTTATCGACCTGTGCCTGAATAGATACAGCAAGGTAAATGGATTCAAGCCTGCTTCGTACGGATTGTAATCGACAACTGGCCAGAGGAGGCTACCCGGATGGATCGACTGGCAATTGCGATGGATCTGGGTACCAGCGGTCTGCGCGCCCAGGCCATCGATCTCGCTTCCGGGGAGATCCTTTCCACGGCGATCACAACACGACACCCCCTGCCAGGCGCCAATGTCATGGACCATATCCATTTTGCCCTGGAAATGGGCGTGGAATCGGCCAGCGGAATACTCATTCAGGCCATCAACCGGATTATCGGTGAACTGCATATTCATAGCGGCAAGGTGGAGTGTCTCGCGGTTTGCGGAAACCCCATCCAGCTATCCCTGTTCCAGGGGATCGAAATCCGCGATCTGGCCTATGCCGGAAAGCGTAAACTGGAATCTCTCGGCGTGGTCATTCCAAAACGGGAAGCCGACATTATTGTGGCCCAAAAGATCCCTGAACTGGCTCTACCCGCGGGGTGTGATGTGATCATACCGCCCGCGGTTTGTCATGAGATCGGCGCGGATGCCCTGGCCATGATCCTGCAAACCGGCATGCTGGAAAAGGATGAAACCTCGCTGACCACCGATTATGGCACCAATGCGGAGATGGCGCTGTTTCATCAGGGCCGGGTCTACTCGGGCTCCACCGCCGCCGGGCCGGCCCTGGAAGGTCAGCAGATCTCCTGCGGCATGCTGGCCGTTCCCGGGGCCATCGCCGATCTTGTCGCGGAGCCGCCCTATCACCGCTTGATTCTGCTGAATGCCGAAATGCTTCCGGTTCCAGGCCCGCTGGTGAATATAGCCGACGGCCACGTAGTGGATGCGGGATCCGGGCTGCGACCGATCGGGATCACCGGTACCGGAACCGTTGCCATTGTGAATCAGGCGATGGAGGCCGGGCTTATCACCCTGCCGCAGATCAATACCACGGACGGCAAACTTCACTTTAGTGAAGATATCAGCTTCACCGAGGCCGACCTGGTCGAGGCGGGCAAGGCGATCGGGGCAGTGCGCGCCGGCCATATTGCCCTCTGCCGGGAGGCAGGCATCGAACTGGATGATATCCACACCGTCTATATGTCAGGGGCGTCAGGCACCTATGTGGACCCACTCAAGGCGCAGAAACTCGGCATGGCGCCATCCCATCCTCAAACCATCTTTCAGGTTGGAAACACCTCCCTGGCGATGGCCCGGGAGCTGGTTTGCGACCATAAGAGACTGGAACGGATGAGCAGTCTGGCCGCTGAACTACGGCAACACTACTGCCTGTTCGCCGCTTCCGATGCCTTTAAGAGAGTCTACATTCTGGAACTCTCCTACTGGACGGAAGGCATGCCGGCCGCAATGTACCGGAAATTCCTGGAAAAATATGGTTTCCCAACGCTGTCCGATGCGGGTCCAACGCCTGAAATCGTGCGTACCGTCAAGCGGGATATTGATGACCTGGGACGAATGGGGCTGACCACCATCTCAGATATCGGCTTAACGGTGCGGGTGAGCATGGATGAATGCATTGCCTGCATGAACTGCGTGGAAGAGTGTCTTGAAAACGCCCTCAGCGTTATCGAGGATGCTGATCCCCCAATCGTGGTGCTGGAGCAGGCCCTGTGCAGTGGCGTGGCCTGCCGGCGCTGTGAACGGGCATGTCCTGAAGAGGCCTTTGATCTCAGCCGTTTTTTTTGCCGGCAGTCATCGATCCGGCAAGAGTGAGGAGTAATATTGTGAGTGTGCTCGGAATCATCACCTGTGAGGTACTGGAACTTGAGATCGCCCATCTGCTGGCGGCAGATCCTAACCTCTCCAGGGTGACGATTCTGGAGGATGGCCGATCTGCGCGGCTAGCCGATACGCTTGAGTCCATGGGTTTGCGGAATCTGCGGCGCATTCCTCACCTCAACAGTTTTTCGCACGAACCTTCAGAGCAGCCGGAGGTGCTGGTACGGGTGATGGAATTGGCGCTTCACCGAAGAAAGAAAATCCTGCGCAAAGCAATAAGTGAGGCAGCGCGCGCGATGAAGCTCCATGTGGATGCCTTCCTGCTCGGCTATGGACTATGCGGCAGCGCCCTGAACGACCCACGGGAGTTGCTGGATGTCGAGGTCCCGGTTTTTATCCCCATGGACCATGATCATCCGGTGGACGATTGTGTCGGCCTACTGCTTGGGGGGCGGGATCAATACTATGCCGAACAACGCAAGATTCCCGGAACCTATTTTATGACGCCCGGCTGGACCAATCATTGGCGCAAGATATTCGGCCGCAACTGCCACGGCATGGATACGGCGGCGGTCAAACGCATGTTTAACTGTTACCAACGATCCCTGCTGATAGTGACCCCGATAATGCCCCAGGATGAGATGCAGCGAAAAGTGGATGAATTCAACCGGCTGACCGGCTGCCGCAGCGAGGTGCGTGAAGGAACACTGGCAATTTTGGATAAAACCTGGAGTGATGCCATGGCATTTCTTGCCAGCCGCAGGCCGACGGGCCAGGCTGCGGCAACAGCGGGGGAATACCGTTCATGAAGCTATCGATGGCGCAGTTGGCCTCCCTCCAGTTAATACACGAGAATTCCCGTTCTCTGATCTATCGAAAGGATAGCAGTGAATACGGCCCCGTCGTGGTCAAACTTCTTAAAGCCACCGTCCAGGCCGCTCAACAGGCCGTTCTATTACGCAATGAATACGGATTGACCAAAGAGTTCACTGCCGAGGGGGTTCGCAGGGCATACCGGTTCGATACGATTGATGGAAAACCGGCCCTAATACTGGAATATGTCGATGGAGAAAATATCGCCAATGCCTTTGCCGGACAACCTGGCACCCTGCCAGAGAAATTGATGCTGGCGGTCTCCATGGCAAAGGCGCTTGGGGAGGTTCACCGCAACGGCATTGTTCACAAAAACATCAACAGTCAGAACATCCTGGTTAATCGCCGCCAGCAGAGCGCGGTTATTATCGATTTTGAACTCGCCATAAAAGCCGATAGCGCTAACAGACGCCGCATACATGAGCATGCTCCGCTGGAAGCATCGCTTCATTATATCTCACCGGAACAGACCGGCAGAGTGGAGCGGTCTGTTGATTACCGTAGCGATCTCTACTCCATGGGCGTAGTGCTGTATGAACTGCTGACCGGTAGATTACCGTTCGACACAACCGATGCATCTGAACTCATCCACAGCCACATTGCCAAATGGCCTATGGCGCCAGCTGAAATCAATCCCGAGATCCCCCCGGCGGTCTCTGACATCATTATGAAGTTAATGGCCAAAAATGCCGAAGAGCGCTATCAATCGGCCTACGGATTAATGTCGGATCTGGTGAACTGCCGGGTTCAGCTTGAAAAAACCGGGACGATAAAAGGCTTTGCTCTGGCCAGCGATGATTTTTCAGGACAACTCCTTCTCCCTCAGAAGCTGTATGGCAGAGAGCAGGAGATTCAAACCATAACCGACGCATATAAAAGGGTGCGTAACGGGACCAGTGAAATCATTCTGGTTACCGGCGGCCCAGGCACAGGCAAAACGTCACTGGTCAATGAATTCCGGAAACATGTCGCGGAAAGGCATGGCTATTTTATATCCGGAAGCCATGACCAGCACCAGGGCAATATACCTTACTCCGCCCTGATCCAGGCCTGTACCGGCCTGATCCACCAACTATTGCGCGAAACTGCAGAGCAACTTGCGCGATGGAAGGGAAGAATACTGGAGGCGGTCGGCGAAAACGGACAGTTGCTGACCGGGATAATCCCCGACCTGGAACTGATTGTCGGTGCGCAGCCAGAGGTCAGGGTGCTAAGCCCCACCGATGAGAAACACCGTTTCCAGAATACTTTCCAGGGGTTTATCAACGCCATTGCCCAAAAAGAATCCCCCATAATTCTGTTTATCGACAACCTGCAATGGATGGATGTCGCTTCGGCGGACTTTCTTGAATTGCTGATGAGTTCCGCGGAGAACCAGTACCTGTTGTTGATAGGCGCCTATCGTGATGATGAGGTCGCGGCATCCCATCCGCTGAGGCGTGCGATCAAAGAACTGAAACAGGCGGCTGTGACCATAGAGACGATTAAACTGGGCAATCTCCCCCGTGACACGCTGAACAGGCTGATTGCGGACACCCTGCGGATTGAACCGCATGATGCCCACTCCTTAGCGGATGTGGTGTATGAAAAAACGGCTGGAAACGTTTTCTTTATCAGTCAGTTCCTGCAGGCGATTTATGACGAAGGTTTGCTGACATTCGATGTTGATACACGGAAGTGGAGATGGAACATGGAACAGATCAAAGAAAGACGTATTACGGATAATGTAGCGGATCTGTTGATCCAGAAGATAGAGAATCTGCCCGACAGCAATCGCATGATGCTGATGTGCGGCGCATGTATCGGCAACACCTTCAGCCTGAAAACCCTTGCCGCGATTGTGCAGCAACCGGTTAAAACAACACTGGAGGGGATCAGGGGGTTAATTGACGCGGGGCTGGTGGTTGCGCTGGATGCTAATTACCGAATGATGCGGGATGGTGATGATGCTCGGCTGTTGGCTGCGGATCCCAGTTTTACTTTTTATGATGAGAAGATCCGCAAGTCATCCATCGATCTGTTGCCGAAAAAGAGCAGGCAGTCCAAAAGGCTTGCCACCGGCAGAATATTGTTCGGGGAGACTGATGAGACCGAACTGGACAAAATAATTTACCAGATCACCGATCATTACAATGATGGGTTCCGTTATATCGTTGATAAAGAAGAGCGGCTCACACTGGCGCGATTAAATCTCCGTGCCGGGAGAAAGGCAAAAAATGCGGCGGCATACCAGGAGGCTATCCGGTACTTGAGTATGGGCATAGGGATGCTGGCGCGGGACAAATGGGAACAGCATTATAAACTGACGCTGGGTCTGTATATGGAAGCGGTGGAAGCGGAATATTTGAGTACCAATTTCGAGCGCGCGGAACAATTATCGGATGAGATCCTGCAACACGCCAGAGGGTTCACCGAAATAATCAGAGTTCATGAGCTACAGGTCCTCTATTGGACGGTGCAAAACAGGAACCAGGAAGCGATTCAGGCGGGACTTGCCGCCCTTGAGATATTGGGGGTCACTTTCCCCACGGATCCCGCGAGTATTAACCAGCATATTGAGCAATCGCGCAGTGATTTGCAGGGTGAGATCGGACTTATTGAAGGGCTTGCTGATCTGCCGTTGATGCAGGATGCCGATCAATTGGCGGCAATGCGGATCATGATGAGCATGGTCTCTCCGGCCCATAAGGCCCGGCCGGAGCTGTTGCCTCTCATTACCCTGAACATGGTGACCATGTCCGTTAAATACGGAAACTCCCCCACCACAGCCTTTGCCTATGGCTGCCACGCCACCACCTTATGTGGCATACACCGTGACATTGAGAGGGGGTATCGGTTCGGTAAACTATCCCTGAAAATGGTTGAAAAATTCAACGCCACTGAACTCAAGCCCAAGATTGCACTTTTGTTCAACACCTTTGTCAGGCACTGGAAAGAACATGCCGTGGGAACCGAAAAGCCCCTGCTGGAAGCCTATTATAGCGGGATCAAAGCGGGCGATCTTGACTATGGATATTACGCGGCTCTCAATGCCTGCGGCCACATGTTTTTTACCGGGAAGCCACTGGAGGCCGTTAGAGATGCCCAGGCTGGATACCTGGAGTTAACCAATAAATTCAGGCTGGAATTTCACACCGACTTTGGCAGCATCTGGGCTCAATTGGTATTAAACCTGCTGAACCGAACGAGCGATCCGTGCCGCTTGATCGGGGAACATCTTGATCTGGATGCACAGCTGCCGACCTGGATCGCGCGCAATAATCGTGTGCTGGTTTTCTGTGCATCCTGTAGCCAGATGATACTGCAATATCTATTCGGAGATTATGCCGGGGCGCTGAAGTCGGCCCGTCTTGGCGAAGAGTATCAAGAGGGTTCACAAGCACTTCTCTACTATTCCGAACATAATTTTTACCATGCCCTGGCGCTGTTGGCGCAATACCCGGCAGCCGATGCCGAGAAGAAAACGGAGTATCTGGAAAAAGCGAACCGGATCCAGGAAACATTCAGGCAATGGGCTGAACATGCCCCGATGAATTTTCAGCATAAATACAACTTGATTAAGGCTGAGAAAGCCCGGGTGTCAGGAGATAAACTCAAAGCGATGGCGTTATATGAACATGCGATTAAAGGTGCGCGGGAACAGAACTATCTCCAGGAAGAGGCCATAGCCTATGAACGGCAGGCAGAGTTCTATATGGAATCAGGCATAGAGGAGTTTTCCCAAACCTGCCTGACCAAGGCCTACGATTGCTACCGTGCCTGGGGGGCAACAAGTAAAGTCGCCGCGCTGAAAAAGAGGCACAACTATCTTTCAGCCAGGAAGACCACCATTTCGCTGGATACTGAAACCATCATAAAAGCCTCTAACATGCTCTCTCAGGAGATTCACCTGGATCGGCTGCTGGATAAAATGATGCACTTTGTTATTGAAAATGCCGGAGCGGAAAAAGGCATTCTGGTTGAACGCAGGAACCACGGACTGTTCATCCAGGCAAAAGGCGAAATAGAACAGAAACATGCTGAAACAATGCAGGCAATACCCATTGAACAGAGCGATGAAATCCCTCTCTCTATCGTGAATTACGTTGCGCGAACGAACACGCCCGTTGTATTGAATGATGCCTCCCAGGACAGCATCTACGCCCACGACAAATACATCCTTAAACATCAACCAAAATCACTGTTGTGCCTGCCGATCATCCATCAGACCAAGCTTGCCGGATTGCTATACCTGGAAAACAGCCTGACCACAAACGCCTTTACTCCCGACCGGCTGGAACTGCTCAAGACGCTCTCGGCACAGGCGGCCATCGCACTGGAGAATGCCAACCTCTACGCCAACCTGGAGGCAAGAATAAAAGAACGTGAACTGGCGGAAGAGGCACTGCAGGAGAGCAGGGAGAGATTCAGAAGTCTGCTCACGGACATCCCCGGAGCCATCTATCGCTGTGCCGTCGATGTTCACTGGACGATGCACTTTATCAGTGATGTCATTGAGGAGATCACAGGGTACCCCGCATCCGACTTTGTACAGAACAGGGTCCGTACCTTCGCGAGCATCATACATCCGGATGACCAGGAGGTGGTCGATAGAACCGTGCACGACGGCCTGAAGCGGAGAGGGCCATATACCATCGAATATCGAATAATCGACAGCGATGGCAATGTGCACTGGGTTTATGAAAGGGGGCAGGGTATTTTTGCGGCTGACAGAGAACCTCTCCTTGATGGCGCTATCTTCGACATCACTGAGCGCAAACAAGCCGAAGAAGAACTAATAAAATACCGTGATCACCTGGAAGAACTGGTGAAAGAGCGCACCACTGAACTGGCCGTGGCCAAGGAGAGCGCAGAATCCGCCAATCGCGCCAAGAGTGCGTTTCTGGCCAACATGAGCCATGAACTGCGCACCCCGCTGAATGCCGTGTTGGGTTTTTCCGGATTGATGCAGGATGATCCGCAGAGTACGCCCGCCCAACAGGAAAAACTCGACATCATCAACCGCAGCGGCCACCATCTGCTCACCCTGATCAATGACGTGCTCGACATGAGCAAGATCGAGGCGGGCCGTACCGTGCTGGAGGCCAGGCCTTTCGACCTGGGGGGGCTGGTGCTGGACGTCGTCGACATGATGCGCGTCCGCGCCGAGGAGAAGGGGCTGCAACTGCTGCTGGACCAGTCATCCCAATTCCCCCGCTTTGTCGATGGCGACGCCCCCAAGCTGCGCCAAATCCTCATCAACCTGCTGAGCAATGCGGTCAAGTTTACCGAGCAGGGCGGTGTCACCCTGCGCCTGGCGTCACAACCGGGCCAAGACGCCGAGCACATCGAACTGCGCTGCGAGGTGGAAGACAGTGGACCCGGTATCGCCGCAGCAGATCTGGAGCGGATCTTCAAGCCATTTGCACAGCTTGGCGAGCAGACCGACCAGGAGGGTACCGGTCTCGGCCTGACCATTACCCGGCAATATGTGGAACTGATGGGAGGCGTGATCAGCGCAGAGAGCGAGCCTGGCAAAGGGGCGCTATTCCACTTCAACCTCCCGGTAGGAACAGCACTGGAGAGTGATATTGCCACCCAAATCTCCACCCCGGAACGGGTGGCGGGATTGGCGCCGGACCAGCCCGAATACCGCATCCTGATCGCCGAGGACCAGCCCGATAACCTGCTGCTGCTCAAGACACTCCTGGAAAATGCGGGTTTCACCACCCGCGGGGCGCTCAACGGCAAACAGGCCGTCGAACTGTTCGAGCAGTGGCGGCCACAGCTGATCTTTATGGACTGGCGCATGCCGGTGATGGACGGTCTGGAGGCCACAAAACGGATCAGGGCGCTGCCCTACGGCAAGGAGCCCCGTATCGTGGCGCTCACCGCCAGCGCCTTCACGGAACAACGCAACAAAATCATGGCCTCCGGGCATGATGAGTATATTAGCAAGCCGTTCCGGACCGATGAGATCTTCGGCTGCCTGCAGCGGCTGCTCGGGGTCGAGTTCATCTACGCGGAACAGGCACAGCAGGCAACAACCGGGAAGCCTCCGGAAGTCAGCCCCGGGCAGCTCCAGGCACTGGCGCCGACGATGTTTGGGGCGTTGCAACAGGCCGTGATCGAGCTGGATGTCGAGCGCAGCAAGGCACTGATCGGCGAGATTGCCGAAGTGGATCCGTCGCTGGCGACAGGGTTGCTTCACTATGTCGATGCGCTGGAGTTCAGGACACTGCAACGTTTACTGGAACATTCCGTCCAGGGTGGTTCAGCTACGGAAGATGCCGTAACTGACCACCCGGATCGGTGACATGAGGCTCTAAAGAAATGGCACGCTCTCAAGGATGAAATTGGAACAGGCGCTAATAGACCTTGATACTGATTTAATTCAGGCCACTATTTAGCGCATCAGCGAGTTGAATGGGCCTGCCGGTGATGGCCTGGCAGAGTTGGCCAGGGGCTTTCAATAAGACAAGCTGCGGGGACAGAGATACGCCGTGAAAACTGCACAAGTGATGCCATCATGAATGGTTCTGAAAAAGCCGGATTAAACCTCCGCCGCTTCGGAGGCTATACCTGGATCCTGGCAGGGGTTTGGACACTGCTCATCGCCGGACTATCGCTATGGGGCGCTCGGCAGGAGATGCATACTGCACGCGAGATGGCGAGGATCCAGGCCCGCACACACTTCAACAAGGACCAGGCCCTCCGCCTCTGGTCCACCACGCACGGCGGCGTCTACGTCCCCACCAACGAGCGCACGCCCCCCAGTCCGTATCTGGACCACATCCCTGAACGGGATATCGAAACGCCTTCAGGGCGGAAACTGACGCTGATGAACCCAGCCTACATGTTGCGGCAAATGATGGAGGAGTATTCCGATTTGTACGGCGTGAAAGGGCACATTACCAGCCTTAAGCCCCTGCGCCCCGAAAACGCGCCGGACGAGTGGGAACGCACAGCCTTAGCGGCCTTCGAACGGGGTGAGAAAGAGGTGTTCGAGTTCGTGGAGGTCGACGGTGCTCTCTTCCTGCGTCAAATGCGATCCATGATTACCAAAAAGGGATGCTTGAAGTGCCACGAATCCCAGGGCTATAAGGTGGGCGACGTGCGCGGCGGAGTGGGCGTTTCTATTCCGATGGCGCCGTTGTTTGCCATGGCCCGCGCGGGCATCATCGGTTGGACTCTGAAGTTGGCTTTGGTATGGCTTCTCGGCCTCGGCGGCATTGGCCTGGCATCGATGAGTATTCGGAAACGCATGCGAAAATACTACGATCACCTTGAGGAAAAGGTGGAAGAGCGCACTACCGAACTGGCCGAGGCAAACAACCAACTCCAGGAAGAGGTAGAAGAGCGCATGAGGGCGGAGGGTGAGCTGTTGAAGTACCGGGACCACCTTGAGGAAATGGTGAAAGAGCGCACCTCTGAACTGGCGGTGGCCAAGGAGAGCGCCGAATCCGCCAGCCGGGCCAAGAGCGTGTTCTTGGCCAACATGAGTCATGAACTACGCACCCCGCTGAATGCCGTGCTGGGTTTTTCCCAACTGATGCAGGATGATCCGCAGAGCACGCCATCCCAACGGGAAAAACTCTACATCATCAACCGCAGCGGCACCCATCTGCTCACCCTGATCAATGACGTGCTCGATATGACCAAGATCGAGGCGGGCCGTACCGTGCTGGAGGCCAACCCCTTCGACCTGGGGGAACTGGTGCGGGACGTCGTCGACATGATGCGCGTCCGTGCTGAGGTCAAGGGCCTGCAACTGCTGTTGGAACAGTCATCCCGATTCCCCCGCTTTGTCGATGGCGACGCCCCCAAGCTGCGCCAAATCCTCATCAACCTGCTGAGCAATGCGGTGAAGTTTACTGAACAGGGCGGTGTTGCCCTGCGCCTGTCGTCGCAACCGGGCCGAGACGCCGAGCAGATCGAACTGTGCTGCGAGGTGGAAGACAGCGGACCCGGTATCGCCGCAGCAGAGCTGGAGCGGATCTTCAAGCCATTCATACAGCTCGGCGAGCAGGCCGACCAGGAGGGTACCGGTCTCGGCCTGACCATTACCCGGCAATATGTGGAATTGATGGGGGGCGGGATCAGCGCAGAGAGTGCGCCTGGCAAAGGGGCGCTATTCCGCGTCAGCCTCCCGGTGAAAAAAGCACTGGAGAGCGATATTGTCACCCAAATCACCGTGCCGGGACGAGTGACAGGATTGACGCCGGATCAGCCCGAATACCGCATCCTGATCGCCGAGGACCAGTCTGATAACCTGCTGCTGCTCGAGACACTGCTTGAAAAGGCGGGTTTCACTACCCGCGGGGCGCTCAACGGCCAGCAGGCCGTCGAACTGTTCGAGCAGTGGCGGCCACAGCTGATCTTCATGGACTGGCGCATGCCGGTGATGGATGGTATCGAGGCCACAAAACAGATCAGGGCGCTGCCTCACGGCGAGGAGACCCGTATCGTGGCGCTCACCGCCAGCGCTTTCACGGACGAACGCAACGAAATCATGGCCTCCGGGCATGATGAGTATATCAGCAAGCCGTTCCGGGCCGAGGAGATCTTCGGCTGTCTGCGGCGGTTGCTCGGGGTCGAGTTCATCTATACTGAAGAGGCGGAACAGGCGACAACCGGAGGGCTTCCGGAAGTCAGCCCCGGGCAGTTGCGCGCATTATCGCCGGCATTGTTTGGGGCATTGCAACAGGCCGTGCTCGAGCTGGATGTCGAACGCAGCAAGGCGCTCATCGATGAGATTGCTGAAGTGGATCCGTCGCTGGCTACAGGGTTGCTTCACTATGTCGATGCGCTGGAGTTCAGGACACTGCAACGTTTGCTGGAACATTCCGCCATGGACGGTTCAGGTACAGAGGATAGTGTTACGTCTCCAAATGGTCAGTGACCTGGAGCTCTGGGTGGAGATGTGAATGTTACTGATGGATGTGAAACCACAACAGCAATAATCCCGATTGTTGCTTTGACGGTCTACACATTCGAGGAAGAATAGGAAGCTATCCTGACAGCAGACAGTGACGATTTTGTGCGGAAGCCCTTTATGAAAATCACAACCAAATTAACACTATCATTTTTAATGATGGCTCTGATTTCACTCATAGTTGCCGGCATCCTCTCTTACTTTATCACCGAAAAAGCGCTAACCCGGCAGGTTCTCAATCAGCTTCAATCTGTTGCCGCTATTCAGAAGGTAGCTCCTGATCGACCTCAGATTATACGAGAGTAGTTCGGATAGCTTCGTCTCCTGTTTTTATGTCAGGTTCTCCGGCCGCTTGAGTAACAACCAGCGTGTTTTAGTCAGCACTGGCTCGTAGCCTTTCTCCTTCAACTCTTTCGCTTCCTGGGCACGCACCTCATCAATCGCTTTGCTCAGATGCGCCATGATATGGAACCGGTCCAGGATGTGTATGGCCTGCCCCGCCTTTTTGGTAATCACCTTCAGATACGGCTTCCACATGTCACTACAAATAAACTTCAGTTCCTGGCTTCTCTCCTTGCCAAACCAGCGAAAGAATCGCAGTAATGTCTTGACCGTACGTTTTTCTCCGACCCACAGCAATCGCTTGTTGTGTTCATCAATCTGGTAGGCCAGCGTTAAATACCGGTGACCGCGCTGCCAGGCTATTTCATCTACGCCGATGGCTTTTACGTTCGACAGATCCTGGTGCCTCCGTCCCCAAGTGACGGCTTGTTCAACTGAGCAAAATACATGATCCCAAGTGGTGCGAAAGGCCTCAGCTACTTCTTTCCAGCTCAGACGTCTTGCCCAATTCGCCAAGAACCAGGTATATGCCTCTGTCAACCTGTGTTTACCCGATGCCCAAGGCATCCGTTCTACCCGAATACCACAGCCAGGGCACTCTACCCGGCGCGGTGCATAGCGAAAAAACACCTTATACCACCACATCGGGACAAATTCGAACAGCCTCTCTGGAGACCGATCATACCCTGGCCTTTTTCGCCCACAACAACTGCATATTGGGCGGCTATTTGACCGTGGCCGTATCTCTATTTCAAGTGTCGGCACCGCAGCATCTTCTACCAGAAGGACAGTCCCATAAACAAAAGATTTGTGTTTCTGTACGCGATTGAGGATAGTCTTAATATGCATCCTGTTCTTTTTTCTGATCTGATGGTTGTTCGCGCTTCCATCTTCTCAGAGCGGGACAGGATGCTCTACCCTTCAATACCCTCAAATTATCCTTTTCTCGGCCTATACGTTATATTTTTACCCACGAATTTTTCTGAAGAGCCAGTTTTTAAAACCTGATTTCCAAACTTTGCAACTAACTCATCGCCATTCTTCAGCACCTTCAGTAAGGCTGATTCTCCTAGATACTCAATGCCATTTAATATTTTATTTTTTAACCTCATCACGAGGATACGTGTGAATGGGGTATCACCCAGGTATGCAACAAGTGCTCTTACAGTCGAAACAGGAGCATCCGCAGCTTCCCTCACACCAACAGCAAATTCTGTCGCAAGACCCAACCCTGAAAACACTACTTCCACAACATTGGGATCTTTCTCAGCCCAAGCGGTTGTCCGCCATAGATTTTTCACTAAGGAACCAACATCCCCAACAATCAGTATGCCACCCGCAATATTTGCGGCGATACCAGCACCAGTTTCCGGGTCGGCACCAAAAAATGAAGTTACTGAGTCGTAGGTGTACGTCCACCATGTTCTTTCAGCTACTTGGAGATAGGCTGCCGTTTCTTCCTCACCTCCTGCGTAAGCAGATGAGATAAGCGAGAAACCATTGCTTGCCGTTTGTGATGCGGAGACACTTATTCGTATCGGCAAAGACCTGGAAACACCTGTGGTGAGTGATGCACCGCGGCCTCGAACAATAAAGCTACCTTTACCTGTAGCATCAAGTTGTATATTTCCAGCCGCATCAACACCATCAAGACTCACAAGGTTACTATCACTGGGTGAATCATCAAATGACAAGTCATCAGAAAAGGAAAAGGCCAAGCAAAAGAAAGCCTCCGGCAGAAAATCGGATGGGGGTGATGACAACGAGCCGCCAGCAACTTCAGGTGGAGGATCAGAAAACAGAGCGCCAGAACCGCAGGGCAAACTAATCCTGGATGCCACTGTTGCACCTCAAGCAATCCGCTATCCCACTGACCTGAGTCTGCTAAATGAAGCCAGGGAGTTCAGTGAGCAGATTATCGATCTGCTCTATCCGTAGACGGATAGAACCAAGAAGCCGAGGACATACCGTCAAAAGGCACGCAAGGCGTACTTGGCGCTTGCAAACATGGGTACTGCATTTAATCTGGCGGAGACTACTTTGTCACTTGGAAAAATGTCTGGCAGTCAGTAGTGTGTCAAGTCAGTCTATGAATGGTGTGTTGACTTACTGAGTAGGCTCCAATTACCTCCGCTAAAGCAATGGTCTACACTCGAACTAATGAGATCCGATAACAGGGTACACAATCACGGATGGGCCTCGATAGTGTTGAAGACCATTGGAATGAGGAGATGATGTATGTTTCCGCAACCCCTATGTGGTACGCCTTTAGCCTATTGATCACCGATATATGAGTTGAATGAGAGGCTGGCATTGACCAATCAAGCCGAACATACCCCCAGCAATGACGCGGAGCAACTGGAACTCGCGAGCAATACGATTGAGTGGTCCAAAGTGTTCGAGGTGTTGTCGGACCCTGTTTTTTGCCACGATGCGGAGTTTCGTATCACCCTGGCCAATAAGGCTTTTCTCACCTGGATCGGCAAGGGTAGAGAGGAGGTGCTGGGTGAACGCTATTGGGAGGTCTGCGACTTTTTCCAGGGGCCATTGAAGTCATGCACCGAGGCTTTGGATGCTCATGGTCACCGGGAGGAGCGGCTCTCCTACGGCGATGGCAAGGATTTTTTATCGCGCTCACTGCCGATCTACGACAATAGTGGCGACTACCTCTTTTCCGTCCACCTGTTGCGCGATCTTAGCGAGCAGTGTGCCTTGGAGATGAAACTGCAGCACGAATATGCCGTGGACCGGGCCGTGGCTGAACTCTCGCCCTTGCTGATGGTGGCGGAGTGTTCCATCAAGGAGGTCGCCGAAATGGTCCTTCTGCAGGCGCAGAAACTCACCGGAGCCAAACATGGCATCGTTTCTGCAATCGACCCTGAGACCGGGGAGAACGTCGGCCATACCCTCACCAACATGATGGATCAGTGCAAGGTTGCTGCGGAGCAGAAGAAGATCCGCTTCCCCAAGGGGGATGATGGACTCTATCCCGGGCTGTTCGGCCACGCGCTCAACAGCCGGCAGGGCTTTTTCTGCAATGATCCAGACATCCACCCCCAGTCGATCGGCGTGCCGGAGGGGCATGTGCGGTTAGAGAATTTTCTTTCGGTGCCTGCCAAGGTGGACGGACGTCTGGTGGGACAGATCGCCTTGGCTAACAACGACACCGGTTTCGAACAGTGGCACCTGGATGCGGTGGACCAACTGGGGCGGCTCTACGCCATCGCTATCGAGTACCGGCAGAAGGTGCAACAGGTGAGTGTCGCCGGACAGCGCTTGAGGGACATCATTGAGAACCAGGCAGATGGCATATTGGTGTTGGGGAGCGAAGGCAATATCCGCTTCGTCAACCGTGTGGCAGAGACAATGCTGGGCCGTTCCAATAAAACGCTGCTCGGCCGTGATTTCGGCTTTCCTGTCTCCATCGGTGAAGGTAAAGCGACTGAGTTGCAGTTGATTCAGGCCGACGGAGAGCTGGTGATTGCCGAGATGCGGGCCGCCGAGACCGAGTGGGATGGCGGTGGGGCCTATGTGGTCAGCCTGCACGACATCACTGAACGCATCCAGCATGTACAGCGCGTGGAAGCCATGCTGGAGGATACCATCCGGGCGATCGCCATGGCGGTAGAGAAGCGCGATCCCTATACCGCCGGGCATCAACGCCGAGTGGCGGAACTGGTGGTTGCGCTCGCCCATGAGTTGGGCCTCGGGGATGATAGCATCAGGGGCATCTATCTCGGTGCGCTGATCCATGACGTGGGCAAGATATACACTCCGTCCGAAGTGTTGAGCCGTCCAGGCAAACTCAGCGCGGCCGAGTTTGAGTTGATCAAGTCACACACGGAGATCGGTTATGAAATCATCAAGGATGTACAGTTCCCCTGGCCAATCGCCAAGATGGTATTGCAGCACCATGAACGGCTGGACGGTTCAGGCTATCCCCGGGGCCTCAGCGGTGACGAGGTGATCCTGGAGACGCGCATCCTGTCGGTGGCGGACGTGGTTGAGGCCATCAACTCCCATCGCCCCTATCGCCCCGCCCTGGGCATGGATGTAGCCCTGCGTGAGATCAGCATGCATCGCGGTAGCTGGTATGACCCCGAGGTGGTGGATGCCTGTCTCGCCCTGTTGGATCAGGGGCGTTTCCATTGGAAGGAGCTATAGGGGGTGTTACATGGCCGACCCAGAACCGGCAAGTGAATTCAGGGCGCTGCCGTCCTGAGCAGGTCTGGCGTGTCCCGCTGATCTTCTTCGCTGTTTCATATTTCTGTCAGCTTTTACAGCTACCTGCTCAATCACACCATGGTGGAGTTCTTCTCCATTGCGGTGGGCGTGCTGATGTTCATGGTCACCAGCCAGACCTATTGCTTCTCCAAGGATCATTTTCTCATCTACCCCATCGATATCGCCAATCCCTCTACCCAATTGCGGCGCGATATCGGAAAATTACTTCCTTCTCTCCCTTAGGGTAACGAAGCGCGTTATCTATAAAAGCAAAAAGAAGGTCGCCCTATAGGCAATTTTGGTCTTTACTTCTAATAGAAGCCTGAATATTCGCTCGGAATTGCAATGCCCAATGTTATCAATCAGTCAACGGCGTCGATATTTCTGCATGAGTTGCGTCGTTTGATTCACCAACGTACCGGATTGGCGCTGCCGGAAGGAGGTCCGTCCCACGGCAAACTTCTGGCTGCAGTGGAACGGCGTATGCGTTTCAACCGGTTGTCTAATGGTGGAGACTATTTTCGTCTGCTCGAACGCCAAGCGGTCGATGTTAGTGACGAGTGGGATAACCTGATTGCCGAACTTACCGTCAGCGAGACCTACTTTTTTCGCGACAAGGGACAGTTTGAACTGCTCGAGCATATGATTCTGCCCAAACTGATTCGCGCCAACCGTGTCACCAGGACGTTGCGACTATGGAGTGCGGGCTGCGCCTCCGGTGAGGAGGTCTATTCGCTGGCCATCTTGTTGGATCGCTTGTTACCCGACAATGAGCATTGGGATGTTCAGGTGCTCGGCATCGATATTGATCAGCAGTCGATCGATAAGGCCCGCCGCGGCCGCTTCCGCCAGTGGTCGTTTCGCGGCATGGATGCGGGTCGCTGGCCCGCCTATTTCAAACAGGTCGGCCAGGAGTGGGACGTCGCCCCCACCATCCGCAATATGGTGCTATTCCAAAAGGGCAATTTGATCAGCGACAGCTTTCCCGCCTTCAACAGCTGGTTGCGGGACGTGGATCTGATCGTCTGCCGCAATGTGTTCATCTATTTCGATAAGGAGACGGTGGCCCAGATCCTTCCAAAACTGACTCGCTGTCTGAAGGAGGGCGGCTATCTGGTCGCCGGCCACAGTGAACTCTATGGGCAAAAACTGAGAGGGTTACGCGCCGTAGTCTATCCCGAGTCGATTATCTATCAGCGTGACCTGGCTGCAGAGGGGAACGGAAAACTGCATCGCCCCAATCCGCCGGTACCGATGCCGCAGTTACGGTCCAGTCCCATCACCACTGCTCGCAGACCGCCGGTCAGGCCGCGAATCGCTCCTGTCGCGCGACCGGGGCCAGCTGATTCGCACTCCAACGATATCTGCCAATTGGAGAAGGCCAGGGCTCTGTTCGGGGCGGGCGCCTTCAAGGCGGCGGCGGACGCGGCGGCGGCGATCTGTGAACGCAACCCCCATCATTTCGATGCCTGCTATCTATTGGCCAGGGGTTTGGCCAATCTCGGTCGCTACGAGGAGGCGGAGCAGGCGGCCCGCGAAGCGATTAAGGCCAACACCCTGGCCCATGAGCCTTACTATCTCCTTGCCCATATCGAGGAGGCAAGGGGGGAAAGCGAAGCAGCGAAAAAACTGCTAGATCAGGTACTCTATCTTCAGCCCGACCTCATTCCAGCCTATCTCGATCTGGCGGCCATCCTGGAGCGAAGCGGTAACGGCGGACGTAGCGGGCGGCTCAGACAGACCGCATTGAAACTGCTTGAACGGCAACCGCCGGACCAGACAATAGAACCCTATGACAGCATGACGGCCCTCGAACTGAAGACATATATCGAAAGTCTCCTATCCGATGCCGAGACCCGCGTTGAAAGAGGAGAAGGAAAATGACGCAGCAGGCTGGTAACAGGTCTTCCGGGACGACGATTTCCGTACTGGTTTTTGAATTGCAGAATTCGCACTTTGCCGTGCCCACGGAGCAGGTGGTGGAGATCCTCTGGTTGCCCGAGCTGACCCCTGTGGAAGAGGTGCCGGGATATGTGGAGGGAGTGTTCGATCTTCGTGGTGTGATCGTGCCGGTGGTGAATCTTGATCTCCGATTCGGCCATAGCCACGTGCCGTTGAAGACCAGCGACATTGTCGTGGTGATCGACGACGGCGAGCACCGGTTGGGGGTCATCGTCAACCAAGTGCTGAGCGTGGAGGAAGATGCCTTGGTATTGTCGGTCGATGGTGTTGCCGCCTGCTTCGGCGATACCCTGGTGGTCGGTGAGGTGGAGGTGGATGGGCGCATCGTCATGCTGCTGGATCACCAGCGGTTCCTGTTGGGCACCCCCCTTTCGTTAGGAGAATTAGAGGATGGCGGCCATCCGACGTTCTGCCCTGACGCCGGTGAGGAGGAGCACATAATCTACCGCAGCAGGGCCGAGGCGCTTCGTGGCGAACAGGAAACTTATGAGACCACAGGCCTGAACGCCTATGCGGTGGCCGTGCTGAGCGGTGAGTTCTATGGTCTGGAACTGGGGCTGGTGCGGGAATTCGCCACCGTTGGCGAGGTCGCCCCGGTTCCCTGTACGCCGCCGCATATCATGGGCAACATGAACCTGCGCGGCGACATTGTCACTATCGTCGATGTCAGCGGTCTGCTGGGGATGCCGCCGGAGGATCTGCGCCGGGTGGAGCGGGTGATCATCTTCGAACATGACGGTATGTTGGTGGGCGTGCCCACCGATACGGTAGACGATGTGGTCTATGTGGATTCGTCGCAGTTGCGTAAATTGCCGACCGCCGTCAAGCGTTCCGGCGAGGAGTATCTCAAGGGCGAGATTCCCTTCCGGGAGCGGATGGTGACGGTGCTTGACCTGCACAACCTGTTGCATTGCGATGCGCTGGTGGTGGATGAAGCGATATCCTGAATTATATTCAGGTGATTTATTGTTCCGGGGGTAGATGGCGAGTTTTCGTAACCCGGATTACGCCAAGCTTGATCAGGCTACAAGTGATAGTGGCATGTTTTTCACGAAATATAGAGGCTAAGTACAAAGGAGATAACGATGAAACTGACCATAACCAGAAAGATTGCCCTGGGCTTCGGCATTGGCATCATAGCCCTGGTGTTGTTGAGTGCGCTGGCTTTCATTGGTTCCGGTCGGATTCTGGTCCGGGCCACCGAGGTGTCGGATGCCCGCGCCATCGACTACATGCTGACCCAGGCCGATACCGATCATGTGCTGTGGGACTCCCAGGTGCGCGAAGTCTTGATCGGCACCGAGGCCAAAAAGGTTGATGTGCAGATTGATCCCCACAAATGCAACCTGGGCAAGTGGTACTACGGAAAAGGACGCATCCAGGCGGAACAGCTGGCGCCCTATCTGGCGCCGCGGCTGAAGGAGCTGGAAGACCCCCACTCGAAGCTGCACCAATCGGTCGTGCACATCAACGACCTGTTGGTTATGGGTCAACACACAGAGGCCAAGGACTACTATTCCAAGACCATACCGGCACTGGTAAAGACCATCCGCGGTATCCTCGGCGATTCTGTCAATGAATTGCGGCAGAAGGCGCCGGGTGACGCGGCTTTGCTGGAAATCGTGGGAGCCAGCCGCTTGGCGGTGGGGGTGACCAGCGTCATCTTCATCATCGCCATGCTACTGGTGGCCTTTCTGCTGGGGCGCAATATTGTCGGCGTGCTGCGTTCAGCGGTGAATGTGATCTCCAGTTCCTCCGCGCAGATCGGCGCCACCGCCGAGGAGCACGAGCGGGTATTGTCGCAACAGGCCGCCTCGGTCAATGAGACCTCCACCACCATGGATGAGATGAGCGCCACTAGCCGTAGCTCCTCCGAGCAGGCGGAATCGGCCGCCATGGTGGGGCGCACCGCCGAGTCCCAGGCCACCGAAGGCAACCGTATGGTGGCCGATATGCTCGAAGGTATGACGGAGCTGAAGAAGAAGGTGGAGGCGATCGGTGAGCACATCCTGCGCCTCTCCGAACAGACCAGTCAGATCGAGAACATTACCGCGGCGGTAACCGATATCGCCAGTCAAACCAACCTGTTGGCCCTCAACGCGGCGGTGGAGGCGGCACGCGCCGGAGAGCAGGGCAAGGGCTTCTCGGTAGTGGCCCAGGAGATCCGCAAGCTGGCCGATCAGAGCAAGAAGTCGGCGGAGCGCATCAATGTCCTGGTGTCCGATGTACAGAAGGTGACCAATACCACGGTGATGGTCACCGAGGAGGGCACCCGTACCCTTGAGGGGGCCTCGAGCACGGTCGACCAGGCGGGACAAGCCTTCGAGGGGCTGGTGTCGTCGGTGGGCGAGATTGCCGACAACCTGCAACAGATCGCCCTCACTGCCAAGCAGCAGGCGGCGGCGGTGGACCAGGTGGTGGAGTCGATGAACAACATCAACGCCGGCGCCCAGCAGTCCACCACCGGCATACAGCAGACACGGACCGGATTGAAGCACATGAACGAGTCGGTGGAGCAGATTCAGGAGATGGTGTGAGGGTATTGGATATCGGCTGAGTTAGTAAGCATGGGATGGTTACGCAATGATCGACGATAAAGAGCTATGCGATCTCTTCAAGGCAGAGTCGGAGGAGCATATCCAGAAGCTGGAGGCGGGCTTTTTGCGCCTGGAGAAGGTGCCCGACGATCAGCCGGTGCTGGAGGAGGTATTCCGTGAGGCTCATAGCCTCAAGGGCGCCGCGCGGATGCTCGATCTGAGTACTATCGAACTGGTGGCCCATAGCCTGGAGGGTGTGTTGCGCGACGCCAGCAAGGGCAAACGGACAATCACTCCGGAGCTGATTGACCGGCTCTACCATGGGCTCGACGCAATCAGGAAACTAGTGGAGGATGAGCTGACCGGCAACCTATCCAAGGTTGATGTGGCGGCAGTGATGGCGGTCGTTGCCGAGCAGGCGCCGCTCGAATCCCCAGCGGCCGTTGGGAGGGTGGAGGCGACGGTGTCATTGGCACTTGCTGAGCCAGAGCCAGAGCCAGAGCCAGAGCCAGAGCCAGAGCCAGAGCC
>SWBY01004829.1_pt1 | contig 28092 bp, 39 predicted proteins | sample 4693071 | NCBI WGS metagenome assembly SWBY01 (sample SAMN10267273, study PRJNA491770) | bioreactor metagenome | isolation source: DHS bioreactor inoculated with marine methane seep sediment | place: Japan: Omine Ridge, Nankai Trough | collected 2006-05-06 | reverse complement strand
TATGGGGTGACACTAGGTATGTCAAAAGATGTCCAACCGTCCGATCATAGGTTAATCAACTAAAGTGTATGGGATTACGTGAGATGTCCACTTGTAAAACAAGTTTGTCAAATTTCTGCAAAAACTACAGGTAGAGTGACATGAGTTTGTCAAATTAATGTTCGTTCAGATTTGACAAACCTGTGTCACAAATCCCTCTAATTGACAAACTGCTGTCACAAATTTAACAAAATTAAAGGAGGAAAAATAGATGAAAAGAAACGATGACGCTCTTGAAAGAATTAATTTATACTTAAAGCTCAAGTATGTGAAGAAGTTGGATAAACAACTTCCTAATCAAAATATTCTACACGATTACTGTATCCTTGCTTACCAACATATATTGGGTCGCTACCTGAAAGTCCCCTGGTATGCAAACAAACACAATAGTAAGTTTCCGTTTCGACGATTGCAAATACTGCTTGGTTACCTTCTTTGTAGTATCCATCGACGGGTTTACCAACCTCTGCAAACATTTGCATGCTATTGTGCTCGTAAGTTAACCTGAAGATACGTTTTTCAGTAATCAGTGCGTTGTTGTGCTTAACTATTGCTAAGTAAACAGCTTCCATTTCGGAAGCTGTTTTTGAATGTGGTATAAAAAATTTCATTATATCCTTTGTTATATATATAACAATTATTATAATATATAAGAATTCAATTAAATATATTACATTTTCCTCACAACCAAATCCAAACAACCAATCATTCTTCAACGAATTGAGGAAATAACATTATACTTCGTTTCCCATCCAATTCTTCATCAGGATAAGTATAAATTAAAGTATGTTCTATTATTTTATCAAGTTTAGATATTTCTATTGGAATCTTAACTCTTGCATTATCATCAATTTTGCCAAACATAGTGTGTTCATGAATCTTCTGGGATACACTAAATGACCTCTCTACAGGTTTATTTCCACTTTCCCTTGTTCTAATTGTACAATTTAATGAAAACATAAGCACTCCTTTTACTCTCTCACAATCTCATTGATCTCATTTGCGTCTTCAATTATCTTCACACTTAACAAAGCCAATTTCTCTTTCAAATAACGGATCTTCTCTTTATAATACTCTGAATCATTGCTATTGTTTAAGAACATATCACCATCGCCAGTAAGTAACCAGTTTGCATTTATGTTTAGTTTCATAACTATTTTAATTATAATTTCTTTTGAAGGTTCAGCATGATACTTATCAATCTGAGCAATCAAGCTGCGAGATACATCAAGAACTTCAGCAAGTTTAGCTTGAGTTAATCCTTTTTTGCTTCTAACTTTACGAAACCTTCCACAAAGGTTTTTGTCTATCACGGCATCTCCTATGTTTAGAAAATAAACATTCCTCTTGACATTGTTTAGTAATTAAACAATCTTTGTCCCTGTATCTAACGTTCGAAATTGGATACGGCATAAGTGAGCGTCAATTAAAAAATATATTCGAGATTTTAAATAACTCATTGGAGGTGTTATGAAGTTAAGTAATTTCACGCGGAAAGAAATCGATGCAGCACTTGGATTAAAAGGAATTAAGCGATCTGATCTGGCAGAGAAATTAGGTCGGTCAACATCTGCCATTAGCAAAGTAATCAATGGTAATCTGGTCATTAAATCCTCAAGCTTAGAAGACGACGTATTTGAAGCACTCAAACCTGAGATATTCACAGTTCATACCGCAGATATAGCAGCCAAAGCAGCCGGTGATGTAGGTGCTGAGTGGCCAACAGACGGTCATGAACTGCAAACATCATCATCATAGGAGGTATTATGGATATTCGAGAACAAGAATTCAAGCTTATGCGTGAGGCATTGGATCTGGTAAGACAAATGGAAGGAAAGCCCCTGAATGAAGCAAAATGTATTTTGCGTAAAGCAGCAGCTTTCCTCGATCAAACTCAAGTGGTCGATTCTACATCTGAGCGCTTCTTAAAAGTCATCAGGGACGAAGTCGACCCAGAGAACCTTCTACAAGTTTCCTGGCTTCCCAGGTAAAACCATTCGGGAGTATTTATGAGGTTAATACCATTTACAACCCAGCAAGCCGAAATGAGAATCATCAACTCTGAGATCGGGAAAGTCGTTCCTGTTATTGATGTAGCTAAAGCTATTGGATATGACAGACAGAAACTACACGAAATGATAGAAAGGAATTTTGAATTGTTTTCCCCAACCGTTGTAACCGTTACGGTGACCACGGTTCAAGATAATCGTGGAACGATGGCAGAACAGAAGTATAATGTAAAAGCTCTCAATCATTACGGTGTAGTAGGGCTTCTTATGAAGCTGGATTACAACCGCATCCAAAGCGAAGAAAAGAAGAAGACAGTAATCCGCTTTCAGAAGTGGGCAATGCGAGTTCTAGGTGACGCCATGATGACCATCCAGAGTGGTGAGAAATACCTGCTTGAGATACCATTTCCAGAAGCTGATGTTAATTTCATTACTGCATCTGAAGCAGCTGAGATCCTGGGTAGATCTTACCGAACAATCAGGCGTTACATTAAGAAAGGTAAATTGAAACGTTACAAGCTGTTAAACGGATTTTTACTGGATAGAGACCAGGTAATGCAATATAAGAAACTTCGAGATTTCAAGGACAGGCTATAATGGAACAATCATTAGCTTTTATTCAAGCCAATCCACGAGAATTCAAATGGTGTAAAGCCTGTAACTGCTTTAACTCTAAAGTTAATAACAAATGCCATAATTGTGACAGCACTGATTTTGATTATACGCTAGATCTCCATATCGAAACGGAATTATTATTCAATGCTTATGCTCAAGGAAATGAGCCGGAAGATGTTTACTATACAGTTAAATAAGGAGATAATATGACAATCTATGATGAGGCAATTGCAAAAGTAGACATTATTACAGAAGTAGCAAACAGAGCCGCAAATGAAATTCAGGGTATTGATAGGGATACACTGGCTATGACTTTAATAGATGTAGAAGGTAATGACATCAAGTTGGACTTCCCTAAATTAATGGAAATTGATAGCGCTACATTTAGACATGATATTGTAGGAATTTTAAATCATTTTGATTACGAAACTGGAAAACTAACTGATTGCTTTTTACCCCGTTGCAAGAAGAGAGAACCAGCTCCTGAATTCAGCAAAGGTAACCTTGTTTATTACTATGATAAGGAAGGAAACACTATACCATCAGAAGTATTAGATTCAGAAATCCGTCACGACAAAAGACTCTGGCTTCGAGTAAAGAATCTTAATACAAAACCAGTTTGGGTATTAGCTTCAAACTGCGAATTTCAAACAAAGGAAGGTGAATAATGGGTTGGATAGTAGCATTCGTTATATTCTTGGCATTTTGTATTGTTGTTAACAAGGTCAAAAAACTCAAGAGAAATGAAAAAAGCATCTATCAACATGCACTTAATGATCAACGCAAATTTAAAGATGAAATTGATAAACTACAAACACAAAAATAAAGATCGAGATCGTTTGCAATAGCAAGCCGACTCGTTGGAGGATTAAATTGAAAAGAATCGTATTAGCAGCCGGACACAGGTTTGATAGTCGGGGAGCAGAGGCTAACGGAGCAAGTGAATATTGTCTTTCTCGAAGTATTATTCGTTCAGCAGTAGAGAAGATAAAACTAATGCCACACATTGATGTAGAGATAATTGTAATTGAAAATTCAAAATCACTTCCGCATAAGATCAAGCAGGTTAACAAGATCAAACCCGATCTAGCAGTTGAGATCCACTGGAACGCTTGTCCTACGAAATCAGTTCACGGTTCTGAGTCGTTCTATGCAGAGAATGGCTCTGAGACTTCCAAAATGGCAAGTGCAGAATACGTAAAGATCTTCGAAGGTGTTTCCGGTAATAGAACCAGGGGAAGCAAACCAGATACAGAGAGCCAACATCCACGTCTGGCCTGGTGTAGAGATACCGTTTGCCCCGCAATCCTGGTTGAAAATGAATTCCTAACCTTTGCAGGTTTTGAATCTCATTACTATGAGCTGCTCAGTGTTACTGCCCTGGTGCGCTTTATCAAAGCAATGAGTTATAAATAGGAGGTATAATGGATAAGCAGAAAGTAGTATATATTGATAATGGCAAAGCATTTGATGCCAAGATCTTCAGCAAGAACTTCAAGGTTGTAAAGGCCTGCCCTTATAATCCTAAAGCAAAGCTAGTAGAGCGATTTTTTAGAAAAATGGGAAAAGAAACTAAGTAGAGTTTTTAGGGATGCCCTGTTTGTCATCCTGAGCGGAGTCGAAGGACAGGGCATATCTAAAGGTTTGAAAGGGAGTGTAATATGAATGTACCTAATCAAGATATTGCAGAACGTCTTGGACTTACACTAGAAACATTAGAATATAATTCTAACAACTGTGAAGAGTTAGTAGAAATTGAGAAGATGTACTTGGTTAATTATCTTTATGATCTTCCGCTGAAGGTTCAGGAAAGATTATCGGATAATCTTCGCAATCTAAGTTGGTTGGAGTTATGGCAGCTACCAATAAAAGATGTTGAGTCTCTTTACCATTTGGCAAAACAAGAGCTACCTTATAATGAAGAGGCCACAATAAAAAGTATTTCAAAGCATGCTGGAAGCGTTGATAAAAACCGTAAACAAACGAGATTGGGGCATCATCTAGCACAGCTAATGGACTATCCAAAATCTCAGCAGGATCAACGGTAAAGTAGTCTATTATGTATTTATGCACCTGTAAATTTTTGGGATCCGTGAATTTTGCTAGCTCATCATCAGTCGATGACTCGATAAATTCATTTATCTCATCTTCGAGATATGACATTTCATTTAATAACATTGTGATACTGTGTACCATATCAAATACTCTGATCAATTTACAAGCCATTAAAACTCCTACAATGATGATATGGTTAATCAATAATGATATTCAAATGTGTCAACTAAGTATTTACGCTGTTCTATTACATATCCGTCAACAGCAGTAGTTATTCTAACGAAAACTAAGGAGTTAATATGTGGATGACGATTAAAGATTTAGCAGTACATCTGGGAGTTTCCGTAAAGACGATTCGGAGAAGACTTTCAAAAGGTGAATGGGAAAGTAAAAAAGTGAAAGAAGGTATTGGTAGTCCTACAACTTATGTTTTATTTGTAAAATCTGATAAAGCTACAATAACATCTACTGATGATTTGAGTAAGGTGGACACTTCAAAGGTGGACACTTCAAAGGTGGACACTCCAAAGGTGGACACTCCAAAGGTGGACACATCAGTTGGACAATTTGACAAACCTTTGTCACAAGAAGATTTGAAATTCTCAGATGAAACAAAAGAAATTGAATTTAAGTATCCTGAAGAAAAAAAAGATAATAACCTGACCGGACAGGAAAAGAAACCGGACAATCATCCACAGGCCGGAGCGGACTCGTCATCTGCTCCGGTCACTCCTACTTCGTTACAGGAAACTAAAGCCATTGTTCCTGAAATTGTGGAAGGTTACTTTGTAGCAAAGAAGAATCTGGATCTTCGACCTAATTATAATATGCCACAAAAATACATGAAACAAGCAGAGCTGAGAGGATTCCTTTGTGAAGAAGTACTGCAAGTTCTGCGAACCTCAAAATCTAAAATGAAAGCCTGGGAATCTATCACTGTACTATATAACTCCGGTAACCTGGTGAGAGATCTATATATTATAGAAGGAAACAAGAGTACGAGATCTCTTCGCAGGTTTGTAAAAGATTATCTCGATTCCGGAAAAGATGTTCTGGCACTTGCTCCGGCATATTCAGATTACAGTACAGGTCATAATGTTCCCATGCAAACAATGAGCACTCTTCTTGAGATTGTTTTAAATCCTAACCAGGTTTCGATAGGGTCAGCTGTAACTTCGTTAGTAGCACTTTACGATAAGATGGACATTCCTCTTCCCTGCAGTCCCAGAACCATGCGCAGAGCATTGGAGAAGTATAAAACTGATAACTATGATAGATGGGTTTACATAAGAGAGGGATTATCAGCGTTCCGAGATAAAATCGGTAAAATAATCATGCGTAATGCTAATTTGCTAAATGTAGGTGATGTATGGGTTGGAGATGGCCATACTCCTGCTTTTGACATCATTAATCCTCACACCGGCAAACCAAAACGACCTACATTGATTGTTCAATTTGACTGGGCTTCTCGCTTTCCGGTTGGTTGTGAAATCAATTTTACCGAAACCTCAGATTCTATCAAATGTTCACTTCGTAACGGTGCTTTGAATGCGGGATATTTACCACATTGCAATTATTTAGATAATGGTAGAGCTTTCAAAGCTAAAGTATTCACAGCTCATCCGGAAAAGCATAATCTTGAAGAAGAATTAAGTGGAATTTTCTATAGATCCGGAATGTGCTCAATATGGGCTTTACCTTACAATGCCAGGGCAAAGGTTGTAGAACGTTTTTTTGAGACCATGCAGAATAATTTTGAAAGGTTAATCTCAAGCTGGAGAGGAGCAAATGTAACCGATAAACCAGCCACTTTGAAGCGTAATGAGAAATGGCTCATAAAGATGTTCGAGCGCAAACCATTAACCGTAGATGAATTCAAAGAAGCCTTCAACTGGTGGGTTTATGAGATTTACGGTCGAACACCACATAGAGGATTGAACGGCAGAAAACCTCTGGAAGTTTTTGAGGAAGGTAACAAGAAGATAGATCCGGTTAGAAAAATAACTCCGCAAGATCTTAATTTCTTAATGTTATCTATGAAAAAGAAGAAGATCAGTAATAAAGGAATTAACCTTTTCGGTTTGTTTTTCTGGGACGAAAACCTAGTTAAATATGTTGGGCAACAAGCATTTATTCAATATGATACAATGAACCTTGAATCTATCCTGGTTTATACAGAAAAAAAGCAGAAATTCATCTGTCAGGCAGCTCAAGATATCAAGATGCATCCATTGTATTTGTTAGCTGATGATCCGGTAAAGACCAAAGCAGAATTAGATAGAGCTATTAAACAACAAAGACGCATCCAGAAACAAGTAAAGCAATCTTCAGAACGAGAGTTAGAACGTATTTCTAAAACATCAGATAAGATAACAATAGATTTCACTCCAAAAGGTCAGCTTTTCAATAACACTCCAATGCTGGATATCCCCAAGAAACAACCCAAAAAGAGCTTACAAGAGATTACGACTGATCAAATGGGTCAATCATCAGATTTTGATTTTAACATTCGGAAAAGAACTAAAATCGAAGATGAGGAAGTCGAGCTTAATCCCGATGAATTAGGATTCAATATAAATAGATAAGGAGATATTATGAAGCAGAATGAACTCGTAACCACGATTAATGTGAAAAGAGCAATGAACATGATCAATTACTTAATGAAGAGACCGAAAACAGAAATGGACGGTATGGGATTGATTAGTGGAGTTCCTGGAGTAGGGAAGACCAGGTTTGCGAAGCAATTTGCAATTCAATATGATTTTGTATATATCAGACTCCAGGACACTATGACTGCAAAAAGTATGCTAACCAGACTTCATATTCAATTGAAAGAGAAGTATAATGTAGCAAGTAAAACTAAAGGTTCTGCAAATGAACTTTTGAATATGTGCATTTCAATAATCAATAGTATAGAAGAAGATGTAATAATTCTAATTGATGAATCTGATTACGCTTTTGCAAAGAAACGAATTCTCAACACGCTCAGAGATATAAACGATGATACGACAGCAATAATCATTCTTTGTGGTATGGAAAACTCAAGGAAAGAACTTCTAAAAGCAGATCCATATTATTTTGATCGATTTCCTTCTTTTATTGAGTTTAACAGATTATCAGTAAAGGATATTCATTCCGTTGTATGTGAGATATCCGATTTCAAAATTGAGAATGATGTTACCAAGCTAATACATCAAAGAACTAAAGGAGCTTTACGGCCTGTTATTCAAATGCTTTACGCTATAGAAACTTATGCAAAAAATAAACAGAAAACAACCATTACCTATGAAGATGCAAGAGAGATTTTGAATGAGTCTGCAGCTGCGAAAGATTAGTGATAAACGCAAAGTCATGAATTTTGTGACTATCGAAACAAAGCCATTTACTGCAGATAAAGCAGCAGACCTCACTGGTGTTGATAGAAGAGTAGTAAGTAATTATCTTAGAACCTTTGAAATTGAAGGAAAAATCAAAAAGATAGGCAAACAAGGTTCTGGTTATCTTTACTCAAAAATTTACAAAATTGAAAAAACATCTAAAACACCTTTAGAAAACAGTACCAAAGCTGATGAAATTGAAGAATTGATCAGTCAAAAAGGTTATTCAAGCTTGAGAGAGATAGCTCAAAAAGCTAATTGCTCCCATGAATTTGTAAGACAAGTAATAGAAATTCGAAAAATATCAGTTCAATTCAAAGGGTACATTCATTCTGAAAAGTTTAAACAATTTATTATAGAAAATGGAAATATTGAAAGTAACCAATCAGTATCAAATTATTAGTGAGATAGAGAGGATCAAGTGAAAGATGAGAAACGACTTTTAGGCAGGATCTGGGGCAAAGCTGGCCGTCTCGGTTGGGATGAAACCAAGCTCTACAAGTTCTTAGTAGAATGTGGCTTCGAAACAAGATTATCTGAGATGAATATCTTCCAGTTGAATGCACTTTACACAAAGATCGATGAACACTACCAGAAGGTTAAAAATGACCTGGATGATCGTGGTAAATTCATGTATTCTGTCATGATCAAAGCCAAATGGCATTATAAAGCTCTCAATTCCTGGATGAAAGATCGTTTTAATATCAACAAAACTTACACATTCACCGACACCTGGCGCAATTTGGATAAAAAGCAAAGATCGGGTGTCATTGGAATGTTAGAAAACTACAAAAATAAATAAAATTATTAACGGAGGTAATATGGAAACAAGACAAGTAGAACAAACAGCCGGTGAAAAAATTCAGGCTGTCGCAAACCTTAAGAATCACCTGGAGGAAGAATTCATTCAGTTGGGTCAGTTACTATCGGAAATTAAGCGATCAAAGTTGTTCAAGTTCAAAGGATTCAAGACATTTAGAGAATTCATTGAGAAAGAATTTAACATCAGTAGCACATTTGCAAACAAGCTGATCAGAACTTTCGAACTGTTCATTGAAGAGTTGAAGGTTGATGAAAAAACTGCCATAGATATTGGTCTGGATAAACTAAATCTGATCATACCAATGCTGAAAGATTCTGACTATGGGGATAAAGACGAATGGCTCAAAAAAGCTGAGGAGTTACAAACTGCAGAACTGCGTGAAGAGATTAAAGAAGTTAGAGACAGGAAACGTGAAAAGGAAAAGAATCTCAAGGATGTTCTGGTTGAGCAGCACATTGAACGAATGGTCACATATTTCAACTGTAGTCGAAAAGAACTAACTTTTAAAATGGCTCTCTTTTTCCAGAATCAAGATCTTGAAGAAGTTCGAGAAACTGTTCGTGAAAATCAGCGTAAATTTGAAGAAACTGGAGACATATAATGGCAAAAAAGCAGGAAGTATTAATTGATAAAGACGGAAGGAAAATTCCGGTAGAATATATTGATCCAAATATAATCGACCGACACAAACTCGTTGAAGATCTTTATCAGGAATCACTGAAAATGCGACTGATGATTAAGAACTTCAAACAACGAACCAGAGAATTGGTTAAGAAGTACCTTATCACTATAGCAGAGCAGCATGGAGAAAAGTGGAAAGGCAATACTGCTATTTTGGATTTCTCAGGAAATATCAAGATCGATATTGGTGTATCTGAAGTTCTGGAATTTGATGAGAAACTTCAAATAGCTAAACAGAAAATCGATAAATGTATCAATGAGTGGTCTGGTGGATCTTCAAAAGAGATTGTAGTATTAATTCAGGATGCTTTCAAAGTTGATAAAAAGGGTAAACTGGATACAAGTAAAATCTTAGGACTCCGGAGACACAAGTTTGATGGTTCATTATGGAAAGATGCTATGGAGCTTATTGCAGATTCTATCACAGTAAGTAACACTAAGAAATACATAAACTTCTATAAAAGAATCAATGAAGATGAATGGCAACTTATACAACTGAACTGGAGTAAATATTAACTATGAATAACCAAAAACGGCAACAAAAAAACCAAAGGAGGAATCCTATATCTATTAATTTAAGCGGAGTTCAGCCGTTCTCCGCAATTTTCATTCTCCAGGTTCTGTGAAAAGGATCTGAAGAATGGAGGAAATATTAAAGCATGAAATGTCCGGAATGTAAACACCAAAAGACAAAAGTAATGGATACTCGGAAACTATCAAAATCAATTTCCAGGATTAGGAAATGCCTGAAATGCGGCCATATTTGGGAAACTGAAGAGAAAATCTGTGGAAAGGAAAAATAATGGGTAAATTTGAAGATTACGGGAAGATCGCAAAGGAGATCTTTCTATCCAGGGATAATATGACACAAACAGAGACACTCAAAATCCTCCAAAAGAAACATGAAATCAAGATTAACTTCAGAACTCTACGAGATTGGATTCGTAAGAATAGCTGGGAAGAAGAGCGTCTTCGAAAATATCTAACAACCAAACAACTAAAAGAAAAATTGGAAGCTTTTCAACTCAAATTTATGCAAGAAGAAAATCCACAACCTCAATTAATGTACGCTGCTAACGTTTATATGAAAGCATTAAAAGAAGCTGAAGCTGAAGAAGACAGAAAGAACTTGATCAGTGATCCAGGTGATGAAGACGAATTAACCAGGCTTCTTAAGCTTAGAGATACACTTATTCTTACAATTCAAACCAATATTAAAGCTGGAAAAGCAGCCAAAGATCAACTGGAAGAGCTTCAGAAACTAGATCAAGTGATCCAGAGCTCTAAAAAACTGAGTAGAGAATCGCAAAATGAGCAAAAAGTGTACATGTTCTGTTTCGATGGAAAAGACCACACAGATGATATCCTGGGTAAAGAAACAAACAACAAAGGTAAGGTTTTGAGTGCAAATAGTTGATGCTTACACAGCAACTGGTCGACAAGCTGAATTTCATCGTAATCCAGCTAAATATCGGGGATATGGTGGAGCTATGACAGGTGGTAAATCATTCGGTGGTTGTGCTGATGATTTTCGACTTTCCTGGCAATTTCCAGGTAATCGAGGAGTGATCGTTCGCAAGAACATGACCACTCTCAAGCGTACAGTACTGAGAACATTCTTCCGAGTGATTCCATCAGATCTGATAGAAGATTATAATAAACAAGAAATGAAGGTTAATTTAATAAATGGATCTGAGATCTTGTTTATGGAAGCTGATGTTTCCAAAGATCCTCTCTTTGATAAATTCAAATCTCTTGAAATTGGCTGGTTTCACATGGAAGAAGCATCTGAGATCGATAGAGCTGCTTTCCAGATCCTTGCAACTCGACTACGTTGGATATTACCAGATGGAAGTTATCCTCATTTCAGTGGAATTATTACAACAAATCCTGAAGATTGTTGGATCAAAGAAGATTTTATCGATAAACCACTTGCTCAAACTGCATTTATTCCTGCTCTACCTTCTGATAATCCCCACCTTCCACCAGGACACATTGATGAACTAAGAGATATCCTTACTCTGGATCAGCAAAGTCGTTACCTGGATGGTGACTGGTCAATTACGGATAAACCAGACCAGCTCATTTCCTTTCAGTGGATTCAGGACGCTTGTGGAACTATTGAGGATATTGATGGAACTGAAAATACATTGGGTGTAGATGTGGCCAGATTTGGAGATGACAGCAGCCAGATAGCTCACATGCTGGCAAACGCTCTAATCAATCTTAAAAGTTTTAAAAAACTGAGAACAGATCAATTAGCTGATAAAGTAGAAAAGGAAATGAAGATCTATGATATCGATCCCAGGAAGGTTGGAGTCGATGTAATTGGTTTGGGTGCTGGTACTGTAGATTCACTTCGCAGACGCAAGATTAAGGTCAAAGAAATAAACTCCAGCGCAAAGGCTCCAAAATACGGCAAATTCAGGTTTAAAAACTTCAGAAGCTATATGTGGTGGTTATTACGAGAAGACCTGCGAAAAGGTGATATTGTAATCCTGGTAGAAGATAAACAATTGATCCAGGAACTTACAGCCGTGCGCTTTTCAATTACTCCTGACGGTATGATCATGATTGAACCTAAGAAAGAAACCAAAAAACGACTACGCAGATCTCCAGATAAAGGTGATGCCTTTGTTTATGCCAATGCAATGCGCCACAATTGGAATGAGAAAACAGTTTTTAACTATATAAGTCTAGGAAAAAGAAGAAATTGGAGGAGGTAATATGAATCTAAAAGACTTAGGAAAATCAATCGTAAGTAAAGGTTTGCCCTTGTTAGGTGGTCTTATCGGTGGAAATGCCGGTGAATCTCTGGGAAATACCGTTGCTGAACTGTTGGGTTGTGATCCCACACCGGAATCGATTGAAAATGCTCTTCAGGATGAAGATAATATTCTGGCACTGAAGAAATATGTAATGGATCACGAAAAGGAATTGCAGTCACTTGCTCTGCAGGAATCTCAAGCTTATTTAGCAGATCGACAGAATGCCAGATCAAGAGAAGTTGAACTAACGAAAGTAACCGGTAAGAAGGATATCAACATGATTGTTTTGGCCTGGACTGTTGTAATTGGTTTCTTTGCATTATGTGTAATTCTAATGAAATTAACTGTTCCAGATGGTCAGTCTGAAATAATCTACATGCTATTTGGCAGCCTTAGCACTGGTTTCATTAGCGTTTTATCATATTACTTTGGCAGCAGCAAAGGCAGTAGTGATAAAACAAAGCTGTTATCTGAGGTGAGTCATGTATAAAAGCAAACATTTACCTATCGAAATGTTAGTTCCACCGGCAATTATTAATTCTGCAGGTGAAGAGTCCTGGAAACTTCTGGATGATCGAATAATTAAAGCTGCAGATCGTTTATTTGAGAAGTTTGGTGAGTTCCAGATCAATAACTGGAAGGACGGTGGAGATCAGAAGTACAATGGTTTTCTTCCAGCCTATGTGAATCAAAGTAATTCTGATCATTACCTGAATCCCAGAAGATACGGACGTGGATTAAGGTGTAAATTTCAGAAAGTAAGCTGTGAAGTAGTTGGAAAATTCATTGAAGCAAATCCAACGAAATTCAAACAGATCTCTTTCACTGAATATGGTGACAATTCCATTGAATTAATAATCGAAACATAGGAGAAATTATGCATGTAATTAAAATGAAAGGTGGATATTTGGAAAGCATCAAAGATGATGATGTGAAAATAACTCACAGACGCAACAAAGCTGCCAGGCTTTCAATTGCACTTGCCAAGCAGTACTTGCGAGAACTTCTTGAATTGAAATACAAAGCTAAGATAATTAATGAGTTTCCTGGGAAGTGATTGATAAGAAACAGTTAAGTCATGAAAAACTTGACGATACGCTTCTGATTATCTAAATTAGGAGTGTATCGTTATTTAAAAAGGACTTGGAGGTAAAGATGAAAGATTTTGAAACTGAGATTCGGGATTATTATGTAAAAACTTTTAAAGAAAAAATTGAAACTTTTAACTTTTGTAAGAAAAAAATAAAAGAATTTTCTGAAGAGTTTGATAAAACCTTTAATATCAGTAATAATAGAGAACATTCAGTATCAAAATACACATATTTCCAGGAACATCTTAATCTTCAAGATGAAAAGCTTAGATCAGATATTTATTCTCACGCAACTTATGCAATATTTATCAATTTTGATATTGTATATAATGAACCTGTGAATATTAAAATGGAATATAAATTTACAGTTAAAGCCAAATTCAGTTATTTTATTTATCAAAGGGCGGAAAATTTTGAAGAACAATTCGCTACAATTCCAGCTTTAATAGACCATATAAAAGAGGAATTTAAGAATTTATAAATATTACAAGTACAAAGCTAAGATCATTAATGAGTTTCCAAAGTAATAGAAGTTTGTAGCTTTTTAACAATCCACAAAAATAAAGCTCCTCTTTATCGAGGAGCTTTTGTGCAATTTTTTTTTGTTGTTATTTTAACATCAACATCTTCTTAGTCCTTCTGTAAGTATTAGATTCCAGTTTATAAAAATATACACCTGCTCCGTATTGCGATGCATCGAATTCGTAGTTGTAATAACCTTCTTCGAAAACTGCTTTCTCAATTAGTTGTCCCTTGATATTAAAGATATACAATTTTGCTTACAATGCTATATTATTTTTGCTCTTATATATACATATCCCAGAAAAATTGAAATTGTGACGCCATCACTCCATTTTTTTATTTTTTTTTCTAATCAACCGGCAACTCAATATCTAACTCTTCACACCTTTTCTCAAGCCATTTCTTCAATCCTTTATCAGGAGTTTGATTGAATCCTTCACCAACTCCATGCGGAGTATGTGGATCTCCACTTTCCTCGATCTTCAATCCTTCCATTTCTGCAGTTGTGGCATCCAGCCCCATTACATTTGATCGTCAGTTGAAGTGGTTCGGTGGATAATAAGTATCCCAGAACGGATCATCTTTGTGAAAAACACGGCCATCCAGATCTAAACAAACAGCACTTGTCCTTTGATCATCGATAGCAAAATACTGCCAGTAAGGTGATGAGGATTCCTGTAGTTCCAGATAACGACCTTTACTGTAAGCAGTCTGTACATTGGTTTGAACAATAGTTTCCAAATGAAAGGGTGTGAGAGCCGTTTCCCCTCTGCTTACGGCTATATCCTGGATTGTACTTTTAAGTTGCTCAGGATCGAATTTGTCAGCATCAAGCTGCTTTGTGATCTCATCACGGACAGCATTAAGTGTATCAGCTTGAGTAATCTTGGAAACGGTGAAAGCTAACCCTGAATACTTCCTAAGATCTTCATAGAATTCATCTGCAGTAACTACACCCAGGTTTTCAAAGTATTTTACGGCTTTCTCAAAAGACAGATCAAAGCTGAATTCCACTTTAGAAGCGTTTTTTACCTGTTTCTTTTCCTCTGGAGCGTTGATAACCTGGTTGTTTTTCTTCTGAAGACGTTTACCAACGTTGTTTCTTGCACCATCACTACCTTTCTTACCGGAATAATGGCCTAAATACTCGCTGTAGAGGATGATCTTTGTAATTAAGGTTTGGTAGTTATCCCAGGGATATTCTTTGATCTTAACCGGAAATTTGAATTTCCCTCCGGACTTTCCTTTTGAGGTCTCTTTTGTCAGATATTTATAAAGGCTATCGAAGATATTTTTATTGTCTTCAATAGCCTTTTCACTGCTTTTATCGAGTCGTTTCTTCTCTAAAAGTAAGGATCGTGCTGAATTAACAAATCTGGAGTTTTTTTTTGAGAGTTCGGAACCTGGAAGCCTGTATTGTGATTAACCTCGAAATCATCTTTATTAAGGTTGTATCTTTTAATGAAATAGTCTTTATTAAACTGCACTCCGTTATCCTTCATCTTTTTATCAAATTCAGCTCGTTTTGTATAATTGGCTGGAAGGTTGATTTCAACTGTTGGTAAGTTCTCCAGGTTAAAGTTGAAATAACAGAAAGGGTTGATCAACTGCTCATTAATTGCAGTTTCTAAAATACTAAAATCTGCAAAGATAAGATCTTCTTTAATCTGATCCAGGATATCCAGGGCTGCACGAGATCCTTTCTCATTAATACCGGTTGTATTGTGTTGGCCAAGAATAGCAATTCCTTCTTTCTGATCGCAGATTGCCATGAGTTCTTTGAAAGTATCGGGCTTTTCCTTCTTAGATTCCAGAGTTGTAATTTCATCGTTCTTTGAGATCACACCGGCAGCATCACTGCCAATACTTTGAATAGCTTCATAAAGACGATTAATATCTTCTTGAGTTGAGTTCTCAGGATCGTATTTGCCAAGTAGTCCGGGAATTCCACATTTCTCGTTGAATACGCTCCAATCGATAACGTTGTAATGCTTAACCAGGTGATAGAATGCAATCGTTCTGATAATACTTACCGGAATTCCATTCTTGCGAAGATTTGAAAGCGTGATTATAGCTTTGTTTTCCGGTATCAAAGTGTAAGATTCAGTGTCGGCATTATAGAGCTTCAGATCAGTTGTAAGATTCTCGTCTTTATTCCTGGCAAATTCAAAGCTTGTAAATGGAAGTTGAATGAGTTTATTGATTGATGCTGAAGGTGTCCAATCGATCTCAAGAACTGAGAATCTGCGAAAATTACATTCCAGCATATACTTCATATTATCTTTAGTTAGAAGAGGAAGGATCTGTTCTCGAACCTTATCACAGATATCAATGTCACTCTGATCATCTGAAGCCGGTACAAAATTGATCTCTGCTTTGTTAACTATTGCTTTCCTGGTTTGGATGAGACCAACAAGATCTGGATCCTGGAGAATGATCTTATCGATAAGAGATTGAATCTCTAAATTATTCTCACCTTCAAAAGTAGATGAAACAAGACCGGGTGTGAGTTTAGCAAAATCAAGAGCTGCGTTGCTTTTGATTTTTATCGATCCGGGAATAAGTAATTTTTCTTTTTCTTTTTTGTCTGGCATTTTACATTTCCTTTTCAATTGTTTTTTGCAGGTATTGCAGATCTTCAGGTTGGATCATCATAAATTGTCTTTTAGGGATCTTTGTGTTCATCTTTCTTTGATGAGAGCTGACAGAAACTGTTTGAATATGATCCAATACTCGGCCAAAGGCTTGTTTGATTGTTCTTTCGTGTTGCTTCACAGTTACAGTTTTGTTTATTACTCCACCAAAATTGTGAATAGCTGCATAGATCACATTTGTAGTGTAAGTGATCTTCTGCTGAGTGATTCTGTAACTGATCGAGTTTTGAAGAATCCCTTTTAAAGAAAGCGTTTTACCACCTTCATTCTCAGCTCTTTTTGATCTTTTCCATTTGTTAGGACGGCCTTCCTGCTTGAAATTCATAGCAATAGATCTGCGCACACGTTCTGCAAAAGGTGGAATGATCTTTTGTTCAAAAGAACTACCAAAATTGTTGATGTCCATAAGTTACCTGGAGAAGATTCTTGGTTTGGATGTAATCAGAATTGAGCTGCTTTGAATGCTTGTATCGTTATCATCTTTTAAACCTAATGAGACGCTTTTTTTTGATATTCTGTTTAAGAGCTGCACAGCATTATTCTTTAGTTTTGAGATAGCTTCATCATCAATATTTCTGCGTTCATACAGATTGGCAATGGTAAGGTTTAGAGAAAGCTTCTTAATCAATCTGGGTATCGGGTCAAGTGGAGTAGAATAAACCTTCTGAACATAACCATTGATCTCAGCATCGGCATCAGCTATGCACTCATTTATCACATCATTATCGACAGCTTCACCTTCAGATGAGAGCTCTATAATCTTCTGTTCTGTGTACTTATTCTTTAGTTCATCAATCGTACAATACGGCATATTTTCTCCTCAATTATGTTTGAGTAAATATAGCAGCTCATCAATCAGGAAAGAACTTTCTTCCTACATACCGCTATATAGGAAGTTTCTGCTTGAAGCCTTATCCTGAGTTACTAATTTCAAGCCAGAGGTTAAGGATAGATGAGAGCAAAAACAGAAGAGGTTTTAGCAAAGCTTAGAGAATTGAAACCAGATATTAAATCAGTTGATTTCTATGCTGGCCAACTGGATGAAGCTGATAAGTACATAACCAGGCTTCCAGGTATTCTTCTGTTCTTCCGGGACAATCCTCATGAGAAAAGTGATTATGATTATTCAACTGACATCTTTTTTTCAGCGTATATTTTACATTCAAATTTACAGAATCCGGAAATTCAGTTTCTTGAGACACTTGATTATGTTGATATGATTAAAGCCAAACTCAAAGAATTAAAAAGAATCAAAATCACTAATGTTGCACCTGCAGAGAGTAGTAAAATACTTACCGCTTTTGATATTCAATTCAATTATGTGGAGTCAAAATGAATCCAAAACTAAAACCTAACATGCGAATTGTAAATTACGAGATCCAGATTGCAAATGCTGAATCTAACAATGAGATCTGTGTTGTGATTACCGGAAGATGGGAAGGCCATCATCAAGGTGATTATGAAATCACTGAAAGGGATATCCAGGAGATCATGGACAACTACGCAAACGAAGGCAGGGATCTGTTTTTTGATTATGATCACAACTCTCTTTGGGGATCAAGTAAAAGTGCAGGTTGGGGTAAATCCTTAGAACTTAAAGACGGCAAGATCTATGCTAAAGTTGATTGGACTCCGGAAGGACAGAAAGCAGTTGATAATAATGAATATCGTTTCCTTTCTAATGTACTGATCTTCAACTATTATGATCCTAACAATGACAAAATGACAGGAACTTATCTTCACAGTGTCGCTCTTACAAACGTTCCCTTCCAGAAGGATCTACCAGCAATCATGAATAAGATGTTTCCAAATATAACAAATACAGGAGGAGAAATGGAAAAACTTTTAAAACTCCTGGGAGTGAAAACAGAAGAAGAAGCTATTACTACGATCAATAGTAATACTGAACTTTTGACCAACTCACAAACCCAGGCAGCCAGGGTTCCGGATCTGGAAACTAAGATCAAGGAACATGAAACCACAATCACAGAATTGAACGAAACTATCGTAAACAGCGAAATCGATATGGCTATTGCCAAAGGTGAACTTTTACCGAAGAATCGTGAAACCGCTGTTCTCTTAAGAAACACCAGCCCTGAAGCTTATCAAACATTTTTGAAAAACACCGAGAAAGTACCAGCTGATAAACTACCTATCGTCAACAATCAAACCACAACTCCAACAGATGAAGAATCTGTTTGTGAAGAATTCATTCCAGGAGGTGAATAGTGGCCAGAAAGAAAGTGCAAATTCTGAGCGTTAAAAGCGCAAAAAAACTTATTGATATAATTGCTGCAGCTTCTGTTTTCCTTAAGGATATCACAGTAAAAGCAACATTAGCCGATAGTGGAAATATCCGTATCCTGGATATGCAGCAATATGGACTTAAACTTACAACTCGTTACAACCAGGTCAGCTTCGATTATGATCAAGGCTTCAACATTCCCTTTGCCTGCAAAGAGATTGTTTATCCTACTGTTCTTTCCGATAGTGACCTGGAAGACATGGAACTTAATCCGGAAGCTGCAGGTGAAGGCAAAGGTGCTGATGGTACTTCTATTGCGACTATGCTTGGTAAGATCTTCGGAGCTGATTATCATGATATGATCTTGAACGGTGATACTGATCTTGCCCTGGTTGCAGATCCTGATACACCTGCAGAATATCGTCAAAATATGTTGCGTCAAGTCGATGGTTACATTGCTCAATTAGATACTGCTTCTCGTGTTATCAAATCCGCTACTCATGATACTATCAAAAAAGAAATCGCTGCTCTTTACGCTAAATATGCAGAAGATGATTTGATCACTACATCCACCAAGATGTATATGGGTCAAGCTGACTATCTGGCTGCCTGGCAAGCTGTAACCAGCACAACAAAAGATCTCATCATCAAAGATAATGTTCTTTATTACATTACAACTGAGATCAAGCCCATTTCCCGTATGAATCACCTGCTTATCGGTGATCCTGCAGCTATGCAGGTTCGTATCAAAAGAGAGATCGGTCTTGAAACTCAACGTTCTATTGAACATCGTGGCTACAAATATCTTATGGGTCTCAGAGCAGATGCAATCTTTGTAAAAGAATTGTTCAGAGCTCTTGAACATACATCCGCATAATCTGGAGGTGATAAGTGGCCTTAGTAAAAATTGATGATGTAAGTTTAACAAGATCCCGAATTGAGCTAGATCTCACAGAAGCAAACGTTTTGATCTCAAAAGGAGATCTAACCGGTGAAACTGAGCCAGCAGATCTTACAGCTTACAATGCACTCATGGCCAAGTTCGAAAACATTGGTGTTAATGCAAAAGACAGTCCGGCCTGGGGTGATGAAGACATCGTAGAAGAAAACGACTATGAAAATGATTCTGTAGGTTTGAAAGCTGCGGGAGCGATCACAGTTAAAAAACTGAGCAAAGGCTTTCTAGCTGTTCTTGATGGTATTCGCAATCAGAAGGTTGTTGTGGCTATCGAGCCCAAAGATAAAGCTGGAAGTACACTCTTTATTGATGGTGTGAAGTTAACCAGGAAAACAGAAGGAAAAGCCAACTCTGAGACTTCATCTCAAGCTGTGCTTTCCTTTCTGCAACGTTGCAAGAATTACAGTGATGTATATAAAATCTGGGATATCCCAGCAGCATAAATACTCCAACTCAAATACACAGCAAAGGGGCAGGATTCTGCCCCTTTGTAACTAAAGAGGTGTTATGTGTGATCCTAAAATAATAGAAAAAATTGATAATGGCCAGGCAATAGTTTTTACAAAAGCGAGACTGTATATCTGGATAATTACATTGATTGTTGCTTTTACCGTAACAATAACGACAGTAAAGCTTCAAGCTCAAAATAACACAGAAAGAATCTGCAAAATTGAAGAAGAATTAAAGCCAATGAAAGAGATCCAATTCAACCTGAAGAAACTATGTGAACACTTTGAAATTCAATATACAGAGATCAAGGAGTAGGAATGAAAATACTTGAAATACTTAGAGATAAAATGAACAAAACTCCAATTCAAGCCTGGAAGAGCTTTTCAACTGCTAAACATACAATAACCGAAGCAGATATTTATGAGGAAGTCACCGTTCCCAGCAATGCTGCTGAAGTGATCTTATCCAGTGATTCTGAATTCACAATTGGAGAATCAAATACAGCAACCGGTTACAAAACTGATGAGATCAAACTCGGTATTGCCAGTATGGAGAAGATCTACTTGAAAGGTGCTCTGGATCAGGAGATTAAAATCACTTGGGGATTACTGTAATAATGAGCCTGGAATTAACACTTAATAAATCTGAAAAAAAGAAAGGATTACCTCTTCGCTGGTTACTTGATCAAGCCCTTTCGGGGAAAGTGCTACCCGATGGCAGAATATTAGCTAAGAAAGGCAGCCTGGTTGCACAGCTCGTTAAGCAGCCGGCTGGAATTTCTGCAGGATCTGGTACACTTACCTTTACTGAAGATATAGATTCGGTAGATTCTTTTGGCAAAGCAGCAGCAGGAACAGCAACCATTAACGGTGGAGATGCAAAATAGCTCGATCTTGATGCAGATACTTTCTGGGATATTCAGCTTACTGTGAACGGACAATCTGTTAGAATTGCTGACCCTTACACCGGATATGATCTGAACGGAAATTATGACGGAACTCCTGCAAATATAACTGAAGGCTCACAGGATGAGTCTGCTTTATTCCATGTTTATGGATTTAACAAATATATTAAATGTACTTCTAATGGTACAATTGAACTAAATATTCAAGGTGATTATTCTTATAGATTCTGGAATGGATCTGCATGGAGTACAGTAACCGGAACAATTACAACCGGAAATTATCTTTCTATCGTAATGACAGCAGGACAAATGTTCGGTTTGCTCACGATGGATTCCGTCTTTATCTCTTATCTACAAAGTGAATGGCACACCGTAAGCGGAACTTTTATTGATTGGGTAGTAATTGGAGATGCTTCCAATTCTGGCTATGATCGAGCAGGAAACACTCTTCACTTTGGCACAGCTGGCATAAAGCCTTTGGGAGCGATAGAGTTTAACCCGGAGAGAGAAGATGATTTAGGCGAAGAATGTATAACTAATGGAAATAATATTACTTCTAATGACTTTACTCTTATTGCTGGATGGAGTGCATCTAATGGTAGGGCTTATTTTAATGGTACTGATAATGCATCCAATTTAATCCAAATAGATGCTAATAATCAAACTTCTGTAAAAATAGATACCGACTATATATTAGGATTTGAAATAAGGGACGCATCAACTTTTGCACGACTATATATCCTAAATAGCGGTGGTGGTATAGCATTCATTTCTATAAATGATTACGCTAATGGAATTAATGAAGTAGAGTTTACAACACCAAGTATTATTAGTGGCGGAGGGCTTAGTTTTTACGCCTACATTGGAGGTTCTTCGTTCAATATGGGTAACATTACCTTGAGAGAAAAACTTACAACAATTAGTGAACCTACGGAATTACAAATATTCGACAGAAGAAATGTTTTAGATTTTGGTTTTTACACTGAATTCTACAAGTCTCAAATCCTTGTAGGTTTCGACCCTTCACATCCATACCGACATGATCTTACCCTGTTACGTTCAAATGGTTACTTCAGGACGTTTGGATTGAAAGTTACAAGCAATAGTTTATTCTGGATAGAACTGATTACAGCAGGCACAAATGTAGAATTAAAGACAGGATTGAAATATAACCGGCCATTGAGTGCAACCGAGAAGGCCAGAGTTTATGCTTATGCTAAAGATCCCACCAAAACAAATCTGATTGCTTGGGACGCTAAACAAGCTTCGGGCATTGTAGCATACTATGATTTCAATAAGCTTGCTTGTTATACAAATGATGGATTAATAGCTAATTTTGGTTGGGAAGGTGAGGATATTGCATTAAATGGAGATTTAGCTACTGGAGATTTTACTGGATGGACTGCTGGATTAAATTGGAGTGTAAATGGTTCAAATCAAGCAGCAGCCGATGGTGTAGCTTCAAATTATCTTGCTAACAATATTGCTGTTGAAATCGGAGATATAATAAAAATAACGGAAGATGTAATTGCCTTATCAGACAATGGTGGGATGATTATCACAAGTGGGTGGGGAGCAAGTAATACCGCTTCATTAAATACTATAGATGTCGGCAAAACAATAGAAAAAATAATCATAGCAGGTACTACAAGAGTATCTTTTTATAATCCAATTGGTAAAACTGGAACAATCGCCAACATTAAGATTGAGAAAGTCGGCAACCTCGTGAACACTGTGCTGGATGTGGGCGGTGGAATGAATGGGTTGGGTGATATACTCGATGGTTGGGATTTCAACAATTATACAGATGCAAGTATAGAATCAAAAACATCAAGTAGTTTTACAACTTTAGGTGCTGGCGGTGTATTTAAGAATCTATTAACAGTTGGCACTAAATATCATTGGCGAATTAAAGGAATTACATCGTGTGTAAGTGGGGTCCAACTTCCAAATACAGATGAACTTCCTATTATTCCAAATGGTGACTTCGACACTACAATTAAGTTTACACATAATACTAATGGTAATTTCTATGTAAAGAATCTTAGTGCTGGTATTACTACATTCACTAAATCTGAATTAGTAGAAGTAACCTACTACCCACTGAGCCAGAGTGATTTGAATTTGCAGGGCAAAAAGATTCCTAATGGTATTGAATTACACGCTGATACTGAATATGATGTCAATTCCGCTTGTAATGGAAAGGAATGCTATATTGAAGAAATTGATGGAACTTTTACAAACCATTTCACTGTAGCTTCCAGTAAAATAACAGCAGCAGAAATCTACGCAGAGATCAGCAGCTACCAAATTAAATCATTAAGATTAATAGATGAAACTTAAGGAGTAATAAAATGAATATAACAATTAGCCGTGGAATGACGAAAGAGCAAAATTTTCTAATGCTATACTTACAATGTCATGGTTTGCTGCAGCGTTTCGCTTTCACATGGATGTGTGATGTTGTTGGTTTGGTAGGAAAGCATTTATTTGAAGAACTCTATCAAACAGCTATTCAGGATATTGATTTCGGAGCTGGTAGATTCATAGTTCAAATGCCAACAGACACACCATTTTTAGCCGAAGAAAGTGAACGATCAATTGGTTTTGTAGATGAAGTTGAGCAGTTCGAGACAATTACAAATCTGGTGAAGTACAATGGTGTAACTTCTCTCGATGGTTCAAATGTTTATATCAAACTTACAAATCTAAACTGGAAAGCTTTGAGAGACGCAGGTCTGCTTATTGTTGCTACTGATGGTGAAAATGATAGCAATGATACTATTTTTGTAGATAAGCAGGGAGATCAGGCTGCTAAGAACCTTATTGCCGAATTATACACACCGGTAATCCCAGAATAGGAATCAATGTCAGCTACTAATATCCAACTCGTAATTGATTTTCTACTCAAGAACAAAGAGCAGGTTCTCAAAGTTCTTGAGCAGCTCAAAGAACAATATGGCATTGATATTGATACAACTTCTATGGATCAAGCGTTCGGTGATCTGGAAGAAAAGCTTGAAGGATTAGAAGGATCGGAAGTTGAGATTGACGGTAATAGCTCTGGAGCTGTAGACGCTGCTGAAGATGCTGAAGCTGCAGTTGATGAAGTTCCGGAAGAACATGAAACAACCTTCAAAGGCGATGGAGCTAATCTTCAGCAAACTGTAACTGCTGTTAGTACTGCCTATACAGCTTTAATGCAGATTGTCAGTCAGGTTAAAGGTGAGATTGGTGAATTGATCAACCTCTCAGGAGAACAGGAGAAAGCTGAGAATCTTCTACAAGTCTCTTTGAAAAATACCGGTGAAACAACTGATGAATCTTTCCATAAGTTCAAGAATCTAGCAGCGTCTTTTCAGGAAGTAACTACCATCGGTGATGAAGTTACGATGGGAATAATGCATCTTGGTCTTAACATGGGTGTAATGACCGGTGATTTGGAAGCTGCTACCCAGGGTGCAATCGGTCTTTCTAAAAGTCTGGGGCTCGATCTGAAAACATCAATGAAAATGCATACCTTGGCTATGGGAAAAGATTTTACCATGCTACAACGATATCTACCAGCTCTTAAAACAGCTAAAGATGATGCTGAAAAAATGGCAATTGTTAAACAAGCTGAAGCAAACGGCTGGAATTTGGCCACTTCTGAAACTGAATCAGGATATGGAGCTTTAGAACAATACGCTAATATCGTGGGTGACGTAAAAGAAAAGGTTGGTGATTTAGTAAAGATAGTGATGATTCCATTTGTTAAAATAATACAATCGGCAACAGAAGAGGCAGGAAATTTTTTCAGATCATTAACGGAAACCTCATTAGAGCAGACAATTCGGGAATTGTCAGAATTGGGACAGAGCACATTAGAATTAGAACTCTCTCTGGCAAAAGCAACTCAAGCTAAAGCAGAATTTAACTCGATTGGACTTGCAGATGAAATCACCATTGCCAAACAACTTGAAGATAGCACTAATAATAGAGTGAAATTGCTTATAGAGTTGGGTGATCTTCAATCAAAAATGTTATTGGATGAGGGTAAATCTGAAGATTATTATAGAAATATTGTTGCACTTCAAGAAGCAGCCGGTACAGCAGGTGACTACACAGTAAGTAATGCATATATTGAAGCTGTTCAAAAATTAAAAGTTATAGATGCTTTGAAAGAGCAAATAACAATAGAAGAAGATCACAATTCAAAGCTACAAACCGATTTGATCTTAGTACAAAAATCTGAAAAAGCAAAACAGAACGTTCTTGCTTTTCAAGAAGCAATTAATCAATCAATATCAGAAGGCTCCGAAAATACCGATAAGTTACTAGAGAAAATGGAAGCTTTTGCTGATAAAAACATTAAAGTTAATTTAGAGTTTGATAATGACCTTGAGCTAGAAGACGATGATGATAATCTGGAAGAAGAAACCAACAAATTCACGGAACATTTTAACGAAATTTATGAATTAAAGCAAGAATTTAATCAGCGTGATTATGACCTGAATACATCAATGTATCAGCAGCAGATGGATGCCATTGATGAATTCTATGTCGATAACAAGGATAAACTTAAAGAAGCTGGATTTTCAGAAGAACAAATTTTACGTCAGTCAGAACAGGCAAAAGCAAAAATCAGAGATTATTATGCAAAAAAAGCTATTAGTGGATCTTCAAAAATGTTGGGTGACTTGGCTGAAGCTTTCAAGGCAGGGGGTAAAGCGGGTTTTGAGACTTATAAGGTCTTGGCTATTAGTCAAACACTCACCGACACATATGCATCTGCGACTGCTGCTTATAAGTCTATGGTTGGAATACCGGTTATCGGCCCTGCTTTAGCTGTAGTTGCTTCAGGGGCAGCAATAGCTGCAGGAATGGCTAATGTTAGACAGATCAAGAAGCAGAAGTTTAAAGCTGCTAAAGGAACAGTTTTAAAAGGGCGATCACATAGTCAGGGTGGAATAAACGTAAGAACTCCATATGGTGATGTAGAAGCTGAAGGTGATGAACCAATATTAACTGGTGGTGTTAGCCGTGATCCTGTATTACTGGCAATTGCCAGCATGATCAATCAAGCAGCTGGTGGAGATCCGTTACCGGGTGCTTCAAAATCCTCGATGGGTGGTGGAGGGATAACCGGTTCTTCCTCTTCTAAAGCAACTCCATCTGATAACTCATCAGAGATCCTACAAACTCTCGAAGCTATAAACGCTAATCTTATTGATCGGAAGCCAACTGTAAATATTGTGATAGAAACAACTGATCCTGAAGCAAGAATTAAGCAGGATGCAGAAACAACTGATAAACTAAAAGAAGCTAACGTTGATATTTAAAATCTACCACGCTACAAGTTTCAACGGAACCAGGTCTGATATATCTGATTCGATTTATGATATCTCCAGATTTGGGTTTGAACGTGATAAAGACTATAGGCACATAATAGCTCATCCAACGTTAAAAGTGGACGAAGATGAGACTTTAGCAAAAGGTGATTATATATTTTTCGAGATCGATGATGAAATTCGAATGGTTACATATATAGAAAAAATCACTTCTTTACCTGGAACTTTTATAAATAAAGTTGAGCTTTGGGATGTGATTAAGAAGTTGGATTATGTTAAAATTGAAGACTTTGCAGCGTCCTGGTTCAATTCAAGTAGTTATTGGACAGGCTTATCCTCTGATGAGCAAGACCAGTTATATAGATATAGCACATCAGCACCTGTAGATCATCATATTTCTGCCCTGTTTCTAGTTCAATCTATGCTCAATTATGTAATTGGAAATATTACCTATACATCAGGTCAAATAGATGATGTGAGACCAGTTGAGAGTATTCTTTTTTTATTGGATAAAGAAAGACTACTATTCGATGTAAATCAATTGAAGACTGTGGGTAAAGATGCTTCAACTGACAATTCCTTTAAAAGTGCAAGTTGCCTACAAATTCTGAATTTAACTGCTCAAATCCTTCAATTTAGGATACAATGGTCTACAGAAAGCGGATCTCCTTATTGGGTAATCCAAAATTGTGAACTCGTAAGTTCCAGTTTTCCGTCGTCAGACGATGACGGATATAGTGTTAAAGATCTGGCTGCTGTTGATGTTACCAAGATATCTTTAAAAACATTACCTTTTTTTGACTATTGGACCGGATGGTCTTCGTTAAACGAATATGAAGAAATCTATCCCGATGTTTCTCTTGAAGGCAAAAAAATAAAAAGCATAACCTTGCCAAATAGCTTCGAAATGCATCGACTAATATATTTTTCTGAAACTACCGGTTGGGTACTAGTTGCTATAAATCCAGTTACTTTTCTCGAACATCTTACAGAAGCTTTCTCTAATATTTATACTACTGAATATAAGGAAAAAACTTATACTTTAGAATGGTCTGAAATATGGGATGAACTGAAAATATATTTTAACTTTAATAAACCTACTAGTAAAGTCAGCTACCTTGAGAAGATAACATGATATTTGGAACAGCTCAACCTAAATTAGTAATTGGATCCCATGTCATTGATTTCAATGCTGGTGATGAGAAACTACTTATTGTACAAAAGGATTACAATTACCAGGTTAGAGATGGTAAACTACTTAAAAGCATTTTAACAGGTAACAGGGAATACAAAAACAAAGGTGATTACGCTGAATTTAAACTAACAGTTCTTTGTCCCGGAGCATTAAGTACTGATGATTTCTCGACTCATTATGCTGAGATCCAACATAGCTTGAAAGCAGGTGCATTAGTAACCTTGTTTCCACATGCGGATGGATCATTCAACGCAGATTGTTGGGTTACAGAGTTTAAATCATTCTATTATAAGAATTCAACTATATATGATGCCTATAAAGTAACTTTTAAATCTAAATCATATAAAAGCTTCAGTTACAATCAAACAGCAACTCC